>JADHED010000485.1_pt1 | contig 47644 bp, 41 predicted proteins | sample 8952041 | NCBI WGS metagenome assembly JADHED01 (sample SAMN16124423, study PRJNA663239) | bioreactor sludge metagenome | isolation source: sludge (control) | place: India:Bengaluru | collected 2018-09-08 | reverse complement strand
GGCCGCATCACGGGCGACTCAGGGGCATAGTTTAATTTACGGATATATCCTTAGACTCGGTGCCCGAGAACACCACACCGAACAGGAAGTCGTTCCAGATGTTGGTGAACTGCCAGATCAGCGTGACCATGACGATGGGCGTGGACAGCGGCAGCACGATGCGCCAGAAGATCTGCCAGAAGCTCGCACCGTCCATGCGTGCCGCGTTCACCAGCTCCTTGGGGATGGCTGCGTAGTAGTTGCGAAAGAACAGCGTGGTGCCCGCCAGGCCAGCCAGGCAATGCACCAGCACCAGCCCGGTGATGGAGCTGGACAAGCCCAGCCAGCCCAGCACCTGGCTCATGGGCAGCAGCACCACCTGGAAGGGCATGAACACGCCAAACAGCAGCAGGCCAAACAGGGTGTCGCTGCCGCGAAACTTCCACAGGCTCAGCACATAACCGTTGAGCGCGCCCCACACGGTGGAGATCAGCACGGCTGGCACGGCCATGGCCACCGAGTTCCAGAAGAAGGGGCGCAGGCCGTTGCAGTCCACCCCCGTGCAGGCGGTGGACCAGGCCGTGCCCCAGGCCGACCAGTTCAGCGATCCCGGCAGCGCCAGCAGCGAGGTGCTGCGGATCTCCTCGGCGTCCTTGAACGACGTCACCAGCATGGCGACAGCTGCAGCAGAACAAACGCGGTGGCCAGGGCCAGCACGCCATAGACCAACAGGCGGCCCATGGACGGAAACACAGAGGGCTTAGCGGTCATGGGGTTTGCTCCGCAGTTCGCTGTAAAGGTAAGGAATTACCAGGGCCGCCACAGCGAGCGGCGCTGCGCAGCAGCAAAGCGAGTTCCACGGCGCACCCCGCAACCACCCCGCCGCAGGTTTGCCCCTTCGCAACGCGAAGGGGTCGCAGACTGGGGGTCGCCTTTTCTTTGGTGACTTTCTTTTGGCGAAGCAAAAGAAAGTTACTCGCAAGCCGGGCGACTCCCGGCCCCCGCACTCAAACCAGGCACACCACCTGATAAGCAAGTAGCCTTGCGACTAGCCAAAAACAAAAGCGGCCAGCACCTGCACCCCAGGCACCAGCCGCCCCAATACAAAAACAAACCTCAAGCCGCGAGGATCAGCTTCTCCAGCTTCACAGCATCCACCGCAAACGCCCGAATCCCCTCAGCCAGCTTCTCCGTCGCCATCGCATCCTCATTCAGCGCAAACCGGAACCCCGCCTCGTCATAGTTGACCGCAGGCAGGTCCATCGCCTTGGCAGACTCCGGATCCAACGCCCGCTGCAACGGCGCATCACTCGCAGCCAGCTGCGCCAACAGCTCGGGCGCAATGGTGAGCAGGTCGCACCCGGCCAACGCCGTGATCTGCCCCACGTTGCGGAAGCTCGCACCCATCACCTCGGTGGCAATGCCAAAACGCTTGTAGTGGTTGTAGATCTGCGTGACCGACTGCACGCCGGGGTCGTTGGCGCCTGCGCGGGCGGCCTCATCCCAACTCGCACCCGCCTGTTTCTTGTACCAGTCGTAAATGCGGCCCACAAAGGGCGAGATCAGTTGCACCTTGGCCTGCCCGCAAGCCACGGCCTGGGCAAAAGAGAACAGCAGCGTGAGGTTGGTGTGGATGCCCTTGCGCTCCAGCTTTTCGGCGGCCTGGATGCCTTCCCACGTGGCCGCGATCTTGATGAGCACGCGGTCGATGTGGATACCTTCGGCCTGGTACAGCTCAATGATGCGCTCGGCGCGCGTGACGGTGGCACTGGTGTCAAAGCTCAGGCGGGCGTCCACTTCGGTGGAGACGCGGCCAGGCACGTGGGTCAGGATTTCGCAGCCAAAACGCACCAGCAGGCGGTCGATCACCTCGTCCATCGCGCGCCCTTGCCACTTGGCAACGGTGTCCTTGAGCAAGGGTGCGTATTCGGGCTTCTGCACCGCCTTGAGGATCAGCGAAGGGTTGGTCGTCGCGTCCTGCGGACGGAACTGGGCCAGTTGCAGAAAGTCGCCGGTGTCGGCAACCACAGTAGTGAACTGTTTGAGGGCGTCGAGTTGGTTCGTCATGGCGCCATTATTCCGCATTGGTCCGGGCAGCTTCGGTACTACCAACCACCGATACGCCATGGGCACCCAGGCTCAGTTGCACCTCATCGCCCACGGCCAGCACATCGTCCAGGTCGGACGACACCACAAAGATGTGCCCCAGCGCGGTCTCGAAGGTGTATTGGTACACTGCACCCAGGTAGGCCCGCTTGTCCAGCCGGGCGGGCAGCAGGCCGGCGCCCTGGCGGTGAATGCGCCAGGCCTCGGGGCGCACCGCCACCTTCACGGGGCCGCTCTGCACCGCCATGCGCGGGCGCAGCACCAGCGGGCCGAGCGCCACCGTGCCGTCAGCGCCCGCCACGGCCGGGAACAGCATGGCCTCGCCCATGAAGCCCGCGACGAATTCGCTGTGCGGGGTTTCGTACAGCGCACGGGGCGAGCCCTTTTGCGCAATCAGGCCCTGGTTCATCACGATGATCTGGTCGCTCACCGCCATGGCTTCGGCCTGGTCGTGCGTGACATAGGCCACCGTGAGCGACAGGCGCTGCTGCAGCGCGCGGATCTCCTCACGCATCTCGCGGCGCAGGCGGGCGTCGAGGTTGGACAAGGGCTCGTCAAACAGCAGCACCTCGGGCTCAAGCACCAGCGCGCGGGCCAGGGCCACGCGCTGCTGCTGCCCTCCAGAGAGTTCACTGGGCAGGCGGTCGTCATAGCCCACCAGGCCCACGCCGCGCAGCGCCTCCACGGCCTTGGTACGCGCCTGCTCCTTGGGCTGGCCCGACATGCGCAGGCCGTACATCACGTTCTCGACCACGTTCATGTGCGGGAACAGCGCGTAGCTCTGGAACATCATGCTCACGTTGCGCTGCGCGGGGCCCAGCGTGGTCACGTCCTGGCCTGCGATGAAGATCTCGCCCGAAGTGGGCGATTCCAGCCCCGCGATCATGCGCAAGGTGGTGGTCTTGCCACAGCCCGAGGGGCCGAGGATGGTGGTGAGTGTGCCGCGCGGCACCTCAAAGCTGATGCCCTTGACGGCCAGGGCCGCGCTGCTGTCGCTGCCGTAGCGTTTGGTGATGTTGCGGAACACGATGCCCGCGTCGTTGTGGTTCATGGCGTTTCTTCTTTTTCTGCAAGGGTGTTCAGTGCGCGGCGGGGGCCGCCCCACGGCGGCCCAGCTTGCGATCACCCACCAGCAGCTGGATCAGGCCGATGGAGGCCGACATGAGAATGATGAGCACCGTGCAGTACGCCAGCGCCACGCCATAGTCACCATTGCCAACGCGGCCGATGATGTAGGTGGTCGCCAGCTCGTTCTCGGCAGTGACCAGAAAGATCACCGCGCTCACGGTGGTGATGGCACGCACAAAGCTGTAAACCAGTGCAGCCACCAGCGCAGGCTTGAGCAGCGGCAGCACCACATGGCGCAGCGTCTGCACGCTGCCCGCACGCAGCATGACGGAGGCTTCATCGAGGGACCGGTCCAGCTGCTTGAACGCCGCCGTGCCCGCGCGCACACCCACCGGCAAATTGCGGAACATGAAGCACAACACGATGATGAGGGCGGTGCCCGTCAGTTCGAACGGCGGCACGTTGAACGCCAGGATGTAGCTCACACCCAGCACCGTGCCGGGGATGGCAAAAGCCAGCAGCGCCGCAAACTCGAACGCGCCCTGCCCCCGGAACTCGGTGCGCGCCAGCAGCCACGCAATGCCGATGCCCAGCGTGGCCGTGAGCGGCGCCGAGATGGCGGCGAGCTTGAGGGTGGTGAAGAACGAGTTCCACGCCGTGCCCGCCCACACCACACCAAACTCGCCCCATTCCACGCTGAACGCGGTACGGAAATGCGCCAGCGTGATGGTGTAGTCGCGCCCCCAGGTCTGCACAAAGCCCCCGGCCAGCGCAAACAGGTACACGATGAGCGTGAACGCCATCCAGGGCAGCGCGATGGAATGCACCACGCGGCGCACGACAGTGGGCAGCGGCATGGCAATGCCCGCATCACCCTTGCCCGACACGGTGGTGAAGTTCTGCTTGCCCAGCAGCCCGCGCTGGATGGCAAACACCGTAAGCGCAAAGAAGGTGAGGATCCATGCCAGCGATGCCGCACGGCCCTGGTCGTACTGCGCGCCCACGATGGCGAAGAAGATTTCGGTGGACAGCACCGAGAACTGTCCGCCCACCACGATGGGGTTGCCGAAGTCGGCCATGCTTTCGATGAAGCCCACCAGGAACGCATTGGCCAGGCCTGGCTTGAGCAGCGGCAGGGTCACGGTCATGAAGGTGCGGTGCGGGCTTGCGCGCAGGGTTTGCGCGGCCTCTTCCAGGCTGGGGGCCACGCCCTGCACCACGCCGCGCATGATCATGAAAGCAATGGGCGTGAATGCAAAGGTCTGCGCCACCCACACACCCAGCCAGCCGTAGAACCAGCGCGAGGGCGTGATGCCAAACGCGTATTCCAGAAACTGGTTGAACACGCCTGCCCGGCCAAACAGCAGGATGAGCCCCAGGCCCACCACAAACGGCGGCGTGATGATGGGCAGCAGCGCCACGATGTTCAGCGGCCGCGCATAGCGGCGCGAGGCGCGCTCGGCCATCAGGGCCATGAAGGTACCCAGGAGCGTGGTGCTGGTGGCCGTCATCAAGCCCAGAAACAGCGTGTTCCAGGCCACGCCGCAGCGCTGGCCTCCACCCAAGTTCGCCAGGCACGACAGGCTGAAGTTGCGCTCGTGCGCGATGCGCTCCCACACCACGGCCAGCGAGAACGGGCCGTCTTCCAGAAAAAACGCCGCCGACAGCGCCTTGAGCACCGGGAACACGATGAACAGCGCTAGCAGGCTGCCGCAGCCCACCACGGCGGCTGCCACAAACAGGTCGCCCTTGAAAAAGCCCCGCCGCGCCACACCGAACGACATCAGCACCAGCAACGCGGACAGAACCACAAACCCGCCCCAGCCCATACCGGGCTGGCGCGCGCCCAATTCGCCCAGGCTGGTGTTCATCCATTCAAACGCCCAGCCGCGGGCACCAATCGCAAAGCCGCTGAGCAGCAGGGCCGCCAGCCCCAGCGCGCCCCCCGCCACCAGCAGGCTGCCCTGTTTGCGCCCGGCGGGCAGGCAGGCCCCCAGGCCTGCCACCACCAGCCCAGCCAAGCCCAGCCACAGCCAGGGGCGCCCGAACAAGGCCGCCTGCATCAGTCCGTTGGCCGCCTGCTCGCTGCTGAAGACCTGGCCCACCGCCAGCAGGCCATTGGCGTCCTGCTGTGCATACCAGGGGAACACCAGGTACCCCAGCACGCCCAGGGCCAGCCAGACCCACAGGGGCCGGTTGACCGAGGCACCTAGAGCCCGGGTCCGGAGGGTTGCGTGCGCTGCCGCCGCTGCTGCCGACACCACCACCCCTTAGCGTGTTGCGTTCTGCACGTCTTTTTCCCAGCGCGCAATCAGGCGGCGGCGCTCGGCGCTGGCGCCGTACTTGGCGTAGTCGTAGTTGATGAGCTTCATCTTGGCCGGATCGGTCATGCGCGGGTCCTTGGGCACCTGCGTGTTGCTGGGCAGCTGGAACTGCTTGGCCGCCAGGCCAAACTGCTGGCCGCCGGGCGTGAGCGCCCATTCGTAGAACTTCTTGGCCGCCTCGGTGTTGGGGCCGTTCTTGACGATGCTCATGGAGCCCACTTCCGCGCCGGTACCCTCCGACGGCGTGGCCGATCCGACCGGGAAGCCATTGACCGCCTCGGTGGTCACGTCGTGCACAAAGCTCACGGACACCGTGGCCTCGCCGCGTGCAACCGCCTTGACAGGGGCTGTGCCCGAACGGGTGTACGCGCTGATGTTGGGGTGCAGGGCCTTGAGGTATTCAAACGCCTTTTCCTCGCCCATGATCTGCACCAGCGTGGCAATCATGGTGTAGGCGGTGCCGCTCGATGCGGGGTTGGCCATCTGCACCTCGCCCTTGAACTCGGGCTTGAGCAGGTCGGCCCACGACTGGGGCTGGTTGAGCTTGCGCTTGGCCAGCAGCTCCTTGTTGTAGCCAAAGCCCAGCGGCCCCAGGTACACGCCCACGGTGCGGTACTTGGAGTCCGCCGCCTGCTTTTGCGCCCAGGGGTAGAGCTGCGCGAGCTGGGGCGACTTGTATTCGAGCGTGAGGCCCTGTTCGGCCGCCTGCAGGTGCGGGTCGCCCGTGCCGCCAAACCAGATGTCGGTCTTTGGGTTGGCGCGCTCGGCATTGAGCTGCGCCAGCGCCTCGCCCGACCCCTTGGCCGTCATGTTCACCTTGGTGCCAGTGGTCTTGGCGTACACCGTGGACATCAGGTTGCACCACTCGGCCTGAACCGAGCAAATGATGTTGACCTGCCCCTGGGCCCAGCTGCCCGACGCAGCAGCCACCAAGGCCGCACCGGCCAGAAGTTTTGTCAGCAAGGGTTTGCGCATGGAAGGCTCCTCAGTATCTGGATAACGTGATGCAGGATGCTACGCGTGCAGGGCCCGCCCGGGCCAGGGGGGAAACGCCCAGGGTCGGTGCAAGCAGGTTGAAAGGCAGGGATTGCGCGGGCCCCGCCGCTTTGGGAACCGAGTTACATTAAATGAGGACGGCCCCGCCACCGCGCTGCCCGCAGCCAGATGGAGCGTCCCGTCCAAGCCCCTTTTCAAAAGGCCCCTGCGCAGCCTGCCCCGCCTTCACAGACTGACATGCTCGACCGCATCACCGCCTCCCTGCCCTCGCTGGCCCCCGCCGAACAGCGCGTGGCCAAGCTGGTGCTGACCGACCCGCGCACTTTTGCCCGCCTGCCCGTGCGTGAGCTGGCCGAGCGCGCGCATGTGAGCAAGCCCACCGTGGTGCGCTTTTGCCGCAGCATGGGCTACGACGGGCTGGCGGACTTCAAGCTGAAGCTGGCAGGCAGTGTGAGCGAAGGCGTGCCCTTCATCCACCGCAGCGTGGATGCCGACGACAAGACCGGCGACGTGCTGGTGAAGGTGGTGGACAACGCCGTCGCGGCCTTCCTGCAATACCGCAACGCGGCCAGCACCGTGGCCATCGAGCGCGCGGCCGACGCGATTGCGGACACCTGGAAGAAGGGCAAGCGCATCGAGTTCTACGGTGTGGGCAACTCGGGCATCGTGGCGCAGGACGCTCAGCACAAGTTCTTTCGCCTGGGCGTGACCTCCATCTCCAGCAGCGACGGCCACATGCAGGTGATGAGCGCCACCCTGCTGGGCCCGGGCGACTGCGCAGTGATCATCTCCAACTCGGGCCGCACCCGCGACCTGATGGACGCGGCCGACATCGCCCGCCGCAACGGCGCCACCACCATCGTGATCACCGCCAGCGGCTCGCCCCTGGCCAGCACCTGCCAGATCCACTTGGCCGCCGACCACCCCGAGGGCTATGACCGCTACAGCCCCATGGTGTCGCGCCTCATGCACCTGCTCATCATCGACGTACTGGCCACCTGCGTAGCGCTGCGCATTGGCAGCTCGCTGCAGCCCATCCTGCAGCAGATGAAAGAGAACCTGCGGGCCAAGCGCTACGCGTAAATCCTTGCCATCAGGCCAGGCAGGCGCACGCCTTCTCAGTCCAGCGTGACACCCGCGTCGCGGATCACCTTGCCCCACTTGGTCGTTTCGGCCGCCAAAAAGGCGTCGCACGCCTCAGGCGTGGTGCCCTCACCAAAGGTGCCCATGATGTCGAGCTTGGCCTTGGTTTCATCACTCTGGATGATGGCGTTCACCGCGTCCGACATGCGCTTGACGATGTCGCGTGGCGTCCCGGCGGGTGCAATCATGCTGGCCCAGGTACTGCCCAGCATGCCGGGCACGCCTTGCTCGATGAAGGTCGGTACGTCAGGCAACATGGGCAAGCGCTTTTCGCTGGCCACGCCGATGAGGGTGATGCGGCCTGCCTTGGCGGGCTGGATCAGGTTGGGCGGAGGGTCGAGGAACAAGGGCACCTGGCCGCCGAGCAAGTCCGTCAGCGCCGGGGCTGCGCCGCGGTAGGGAATGTGGACCATGAAGGTCTTGGTCAGTGACTTGAGCAGTTCGCTGGTCAGGTGCGCAGCCGAGCCTGTGCCGGACGAAGCAAAGCTCACCTTGCCCGGGTTGGCCTTGGCATAGGCCACAAGTTCCTTCACCGTCTTGAACGGTGCATTGGGCGCCACTGCGGCCACCAGGGGCGATACGCCCATGAGCGACACGCCCACCAGGTCCTTGCGCGGGTTGTAGGGCAGTTTGGGGTACAGCGTGGTGTTGGCGGTAAAGGCCGGAATGACCACGCCAAAGGTGTGACCGTCCGGGGCGGACTTGGCGACGGCATCCACGCCGATGATGCTGTTCGCGCCGGGTTTGTTGTCGATGACAACCGGCTGGCCGAACTGCTTTTGCAGGCCCACCGTCAGCAGACGCGCCATCTGGTCGGTAAACCCGCCAGCCGTGTAAGGCACGATGATGCGAATCGGGCGGCTGGGCCAACTGGTTTGGGCCAGCGCCGGCAATGCCGCACTGGCCAGCGCTGCGCCGGTGGCCTGAACAAGCCTGCGACGGGAAAGGAATGTGCTCATGGTTTTGTCTCCTGCTAATTTTTAGGCATCAAACAGCCACAGCGCTTATCCAATAAGCGCTGATAGCTCTATTTTTAGTAGCAACCAGATCTCATCGAATGGGTTGTGCCGGTGCTCTGCGGGGGCTCAGAGCGCCTTGACCAGTTCCGGCACAGCCGCGAACAGATCCGCTTCCAGCCCATAGTCGGCCACGCTGAAGATCGGGGCCTCAGGGTCCTTGTTGATCGCCACGATCACCTTGGAGTCCTTCATGCCGGCCAAGTGCTGGATGGCGCCCGAGATACCGGCCGCCACATACAGCTGCGGCGCCACGATCTTGCCCGTCTGGCCCACTTGCCAGTCGTTGGGCGCGTAGCCTGCATCCACCGCCGCGCGGCTGGCACCCAGGGCGGCGCCCAGCTTGTCGGCCAGAGGCGTCATGACTTCGTCGAACTTTTCCTTGCTGCCCAGCGCCCGGCCACCGGAGACGATGATCTTGGCAGCCGTCAGCTCAGGGCGGTCGCTCTTGGCGATTTCACTGCCCACGAAGCTGCTCTTGCCGGCATCTGCCGTGGCAGCGGCGGTTTCAACAGCTGCGCTGCCACCGGTGGCGGCTGCGGCGTCAAAGCCGGTGGTGCGCACGGTGATGATCTTGACGCTGTCAGCGCTTTGCACGGTGGCGATGGCGTTGCCGGCGTAGATGGGGCGCTCGAAGGTGTCGGGGCTCACCACCTTGGTGATGTCGCTGATCTGGGCGACGTCGAGCTTGGCGGCCACGCGGGGGGCCACGTTCTTGCCGCTGGCAGTCGCGGGGAACAGGATGTGGCTGTAGTTGGAGGCGATGGCGAGCACTTGGGCGGCCACGTTTTCTGCGAGGCCGTGTTCCAGGCCTGCTGCGTCGGCGTGGATGACCTTGACGACTCCGGCGATCTGGGCGGCGGCTTGTGCGGAGGCACCGGCGTTGTGGCCAGCCACCAGCACGTGCACGTCGCCGCCGCAGGCCACTGCGGCCGTGACGGTGTTCAGGGTGGCGCCTTTGATAGAGGCGTTGTCGTGTTCAGCAATAACGAGTACGGTCATTTCTTGTTCTCCTTAGATGACTTTTGCTTCGTTCTTGAGTTTCTCGACCAGTGCGGCCACGTCGGCCACCTTGATGCCTGCGCCGCGCTTGGCGGGTTCGGTCACCTTGAGGGTCTTCAGGCGGGGCGCCACGTCCACACCGAGGTCTTCGGGCTTGACGGTATCGAGCTGCTTTTTCTTGGCCTTCATGATGTTGGGCAAGGTGACGTAGCGGGGCTCGTTCAGGCGCAGGTCGGTGGTGATGACGGCGGGGAGCGTCAGGGCCAGGGTTTCCAGGCCGCCGTCGATTTCGCGGGTCACGTTGACCTTGTCGGCAGCGAGTTCGACCTTGCTGGCGAAGGTGGCCTGGGGCAGGTCGGCCAAAGCAGCCAGCATCTGACCGGTCTGGTTGGCGTCGTCGTCGATGGCTTGCTTGCCCAGGATGATGAGCTGGGGTTGTTCTTTGTCGACCAGGGCTTTGAGCAGCTTGGCTACGGCCAGGGGCTGCAGTTCGACGTCGGTTTCCACCAGGATGGCGCGGTCGGCGCCGATGGCCATGGCGGTGCGCAGGGTTTCCTGGCATTGGGCTACGCCGCAGGAGACTGCGATGACTTCGGTCACCAGGCCTTTTTCTTTCAGGCGCACGGCCTCTTCAACGGCGATTTCGTCAAAGGGGTTCATGCTCATCTTCACGTTGGCGATGTCCACACCCGTGTTGTCCGACTTCACGCGGACCTTCACGTTGTAGTCCACCACGCGCTTGACGGGAACGAGAACTTTCATGGTTGGGTCTTTCTGAAAAAGTAGGAAATCGATCAGTGCGACAGCGCGCGGTGCAGGTCGCGCAGCTCGCGCTTGAGCACCTTGCCAATTGCACTGCGCGGCAGCTCGTCGATGAAATGCAGCGCGGCCAGCCGCTGTGTCTTGCCCGCCCGGGCGTTGTACCAACCCATGATCTGGGCGGCGTCTTCGGTGGCGCCTGGTCGGCGGCACACAAAGGCTACCGGCGTCTCGCCCCACTGTTCGGAGGGCACGCCGGTCACGGCCACGTCCTCCACGGCCGGGTGCTTGCGCAGCTCGGCTTCGAGGTCGCTGGGGTAGATGTTGAAGCCGCCGCTGATGACCATATCCTTGCGGCGGTCCAGCAGGGTCAGAAATCCCTGCGCGTCAAATCGGCCCACATCGCCCGTGCGGATGAAGCGCTTGCCGGTGGCATCAAACCACTCGGCCTCGCGCGTCTTGTCGGGCTGGCGGTGGTAGCCAGTCATCATGCCGGGCGAGCGGCCAACCACCTCGCCGGTGGCACCGGGCGGCAGCTCATTACCGTCTTCGTCGATCAGGCGGATGTCGCTGGTCGACGCGGGCTGCCCCACGGTATGCAGCTTGTCCGGGTGCTCGTGCGCCGCCAGGATGCAGGTGCCGCCGCCTTCGGTCATGCCGTAGAACTCGTACAGCGCGCCCGGCCAGCGCGCCAGGATGTCGGCCTTCAGCTCGGAGCGGAACGGCGCGCTGGTGCAGAACTTGGCGCGAAACGACGACAGGTCGAATTCGCCAAACTGCGGCAGCGCCATGATGCGCTGGTACTGCACAGGCACCAGCATGGAATGTGTGGCGCGGATCTGCTGCGCGGTCTGCAGGTAGCGCAGTGCATCGAACTTTGGCATCAACCGCACGCTGCCACCCCAGCACAGGCCGGGGAAGAACGACACCAGCGTGGTGTTGGAATACAGCGGCGTGGCCAGCAGCGTAACGCTGTCCGGACCGTAGCCCTGCGCCAGGCCGCGCACCAGATGCGCCCAACGCATGCCATGCGACTGCACGATGCCCTTGGGGTTGCCGGTGGTGCCGGAGGAATAAATGATGTTGAACGGGTGCTCGGGGCCCACGTCCACCGGCTGCGGCGTCGCACCTTCAGGGGCAAGCCATTTGCTCCACGGCGTACCCGCATCCGCGTCGTCCAGCGCCACGAGCGGCAGCGCGCCGGCGCCTTCCATCACCGCAGGCGGCACCGCCGTCCTGCCCTGCGCATCGGCAAACAGCAGGCGCGCCTGGGCATCGCCCAGCATGGACGCCATGGCCTCGGGCGTGACGGACGGCGCCAGCGGTGCTACCACCCCCCCCGCACGCAGGGCGCCCAGGTACACGGCGGCATAGCGCACCGACGACGCGGCGCACACGGCCACCACATCGCCCGACTGCAGGCCCGCCTGCTGCAACGATGCGGCCACGCGGTCCACCAGGGCATCGAGTGCAGCCCAGTCCAGCGCGGAGTCGTCATCGGCCAAGGCCTTGGCCTGCGGGCGCTGCCGCGCGTTGTCACGCAGCAGATCGGAGACCCGGCGGAACGGGGGGAAAGGGGCAGAGGCAGTGGTATTGGTCATGGCCCAACTTACTCGAAGACGATGCCCTTGTCGCGGATGACCTGGCCCCACTTGGCGTAATCGCCACGCACGCGCTTGGCCATCTGGTCCGGGCCCTGGTAGTTGGCGATGGCACCGGCGTTGAGCAGCTTGTCCTGCACTTCCTTGTCAGCCAGGATGGCCTTGACTTCGGTGCTGATGCGGTCGACCACGTCCTTGGGCGTACCGGGCGGGGCCATCAGGCCGCCCCACGACACGGCATCAAAGCCCTTGAAGCCCTGCTCGGCAATGGTGGGCACGTTGGGGATCACCCCCACGCGCTGCGGCGAGCCCACGGCAATCGCACGCAGCTTGCCCGTCTGGATATGGGGCAGCGCCGCCACGAGGTCGGCATACATCATGGGCACCTGGCCGCCCAGCGTGTCGGTGATGGCGGGCACACCGCCCTTGTAAGGCACATGCTCCATCTCAAACTGGCCCAACTGCTTGAGCAGCTCCATGCTCAGGTGGCCAAAGCTGCCCACGCCCGAGGAGGTGTAGTTGAGCTGACCCGGCCGCGCCTTGGCGTGGGTGATGAGCTTTTGCAGATCGGTCACGGTGGGCATCTGCGCCGGGTTGACCACCACCACGATGGGCAGGTCATACACCGTGGCCACAGGCACGAAATCCTTGGTGGTGTCGTAGCCCGCCTTCTTGTACAGGTGCGGCGCCAGCAGCGTGGGCGTGGCCAGCATCATCAGCGTGTAGCCATCGCCCGGGGTCTTGGCGATCTGCTGCGCAGCAATCGAGCCCGACGCACCCGCGCGGTTCTCCACCACCACGGGCTGCTTGAGCCGCTCCGCCAGCTTCTGGCCCACGATGCGCGAGGCAGTGTCGGTGGGGCCACCTGCCGGGAAGGGCACCACCAGCTTGATCATCTTGCTGGGCCAGGCCTGGGCGTGCACTGGGGCCGTGCCCAGCAGGCCGATGGCCGACACAGCGGCAGCTGCGGACAGCACCGCGCGACGCGAAAAGGCGGCGGGGAAAAGAGATTGTTTCGTCATCAGAGATCCGTTTTTACTTTCAGCTTTAGTGCTAGCCCACACCCGACGTAACCGGCGCTGCCCAGGCGTGGGTAGCCGCGCAAGGGCAGCCCGGCCGCGCTGGCTGCGTCCCCCTGCCCGCAACGCGCAGCTTTGCAAGAGCGGTTGGAAGGCGCGCAGCGGCTCAGGGGGTTAAGGCAACGCTGAACAAGTCCTCCCGAGCGGCGCATCCCTGGCTCAGGACGGTCTGCGGCGTTGCAAATACTCGCCATAGCAATGGCTATGGCTGCGTTTTGCGTCTTGCAGCCCCTCCCGATCCAGGGCCCGCCGCATCGGGCGGACTTATTCAACGTCGCCTCAATCAAGCTTCGCGCCAGAGACCTTCACCACGCGCTCCCACACGGGCGCATCCTTCTTGAACTGCGCGTTGAACTGCTCGGGGCTGCTGCCCACGGGGATGAAGCCCATCTGCTGGATGCGCTCGCGCACCTCGGGCATCGCGATCACGGCCTGCAGCTCGGCGCCGAGCTTGGCAACCACTTCGGGCGGCGTCTTGGCGGGTGCGCTCATGCCCACCCAGCCCGTCACCTGGAAGACCTCGTCCTTGATACCCTGCTCGGCCATGGTGGCCACTTTGGGCAGTGCGTCCATGCGCTGCGCGCCGGTCACGGCCAGTGGCTTGAGGCGGCCCGATTCGATGTACGGCCGGGCCGACTGCAGGCTGGCAAACGCCATCTGGAACTGCCCGCCCACGAGGTCCTGCAGCATGGGGGCCTCGCCCTTGTAGGCCACATGGTTCATGTCGGCCTTGTGCTTGTCGGACAGCCACGCCCCAGCCAGATGGGCGTACGAACCCATGCCCCACGAGCCGTAGGCGATCTTGCCCTTGTTGCGGTCGATGTAGGCCATCAGCTCCGACGCGTTGTTGACCGGCAGCTGCGGGTTGACCAGCAGCACCACAGGCGCCAGCGCGATCTGCGTGATGAGGGCCTGGTCCTTTTGCGGCTGGTAAGGCAAGCGGTCGTACAGGAACTGGTTGATGAGCATGGTGGTGCCCAGGGACACCAGCAGGGTGTAGCCGTCGGCGGGCGACTTGAGCGCCTGGTCGGTGCCGGTCACGCCGCCGGCTCCGCCGCGGTTGTCCACCAGCACGGGCTGGCCCAGACGGGTCGAGAGCTTCTCGCCCAGCGTGCGGGCAGTGATGTCGGTGGCACCACCGGCCTGGTAGGGCACGATCAGCTTGATGGGCTTGGCAGGCCAGGCCTGCGCATGGGCTGCAGACATGACACCTGGGACAGCCAAGGGGGCCAGGGCAGCCACGGTGGCCAGGATGGCGCGGCGGGAAAGGGATCGCATGGGGGAAGTCTCCTGTCAATGTTGTTGTGGGTCGGGCAGCGTGAGCACACCCTTGTCGCGCAGGGCCTGCAGCTCGGCCTCGGGCAGTTGCAGCAGCTGCTGCAGCACCTCGCGCGTGGCGGCGCCCAAGGTGGGCGGCGCGTTGCGGATGGGCAGGCGCTGCCCGTCCAGCCGATAAGGCGGCGCGAAGACATGCGTGGTGCCCGCTACGGGGTGTGGCATTTCCTGCAGCAGGCCGCCGCGGCGCGTGCGCTCGCTGGTCAGCGCCTCATGCAGGCCGGCCACGCGGCCGCAAGGGATGCCTGCAGCGGTCAGGCGTTCGAGCAGCACATCACGCGGAAAGCTGGCAATCAACGCCTTCATCTCGGGCAGCAGGGTCAGTCGATTGCGGGCACGCTCGACGTTGGTGGCAAAACGGGGGTCTTCCACGATGTCCGGGCGCATCACTACCTGGCGGCAGAACTTGTCGAACTGGCTGTTGTTGCCCACGGCGATGATGAGAGGACCATCCTGTGCCTCGAACATGCCGTAGGGCACGATGGACGGGTGGGCGTTGCCGTAGCGCTGCGGGTCGTGGCCCAGCAGCATGGCGTCCAGGCCGTAGTAGCCGGTGATCATCAGGCCGCAGTCGTACAGCGCCATCTCGATGTGGCGGCCCTGGCCTGTGCGTTCGCGGCGGAACAGCGCGGCCAGCACAGCCTGCGCGGCGTACATGCCAGTCATCATGTCCACCGCGGCCACGCCGAACTTCAGGGGCGGCTGGCTGGCCTCACCGTTGATGGCCATCAGACCCGCCTCGCCCTGGATCACCAGGTCGTAGCCGGGGCGCTTGGCCTCGGGGCCGGAGCTGTCGTAGCCCGCCACCGAGCAGTAGATGAGGTCTGGCTTGATGGCCTTGAGCTGCTCGTAGCCCAGGCCCAGCTTCTCGGCGCCGCCGGTCTTGAAGTTGTGCATGACCACGTCGCACTGGGGCACCAGGTCATGGATGATCTTCAGCCCCTCGGGGGTCTGCAGGTCGATGGTGATGGACCGCTTGTTGCGGTTCATGCTGTTGTAGTAGGTGGTCTCGGTCTTGCCGATGCGCATGCCCCAGTCTCGGGTATCGTCACCCCGGCCGGGGTGTTCCACCTTGATGACGTCGGCACCAAAGTCGGCCAGCACCTGGCCGCACAGCGGGCCTGCGAACACGCGCGAGAGGTCGAGCACGCGCACGCCTTCGAGCGGAAAGTCCATGCCCTCGGGCAATGCGGGTGTGGGGGTTGTGGAGGTCATTGCGTAGTGTCTTGTGTATCCGCGCCAGCGGCATTGACCTGGCGCAGGCGAGCGAAATCGGCCGGGCGCTTTTCCAGAAACGCACCAATGCCTTCGCGGGATTCTTCGGTGGCTTGCGACTGCACCATGAGCTGTGCTTCCAGCTCCAGCTGATCGGCCAGCGGCTGGGCGTAGGCACTGCGGCACAGCGCCTTGATGCGGCCCATGGCCAGGTCCGGCCCGGTGGCCACCTGCGCGGCCAATGCCAATGCCTGGGTCAGCGCCTCACCGGGTTCGGCCAGCCGATTGACCGGGCCGAGTGCGTGCAGCCGCTCGCCCGAGATGCGTTCGCCCGTGAGGCACAGCTCGGTCAGCACCTGGCGCGACACGAACTCGGCCAGGAAGGCCGTGGCGCCGCCGTCAGGCGTGAGCCCCACCTTCACGTACGCCACTGAAAACACGGCGTTGCGCGCAGCCACCAGCATGTCGCAGGCCAGCGCCAGCGACAGGCCGGCACCGGCAGCAGCGCCCTCCACCGCCGCAATCACCGGCTTGCGGCAATCGCGCACGGTGCGGATCAGGTCGTGCAGGCCTTCGAGCTTGGCGCGGCGCTCTTCGATGGGCAGCTCACGGCGCTTGGCCAATTGGCGCAAGTCACCGCCCGCGCAGAAGTGCCCGCCTTCGCCGGTGAGGACGATGGCGCCCACGGTGGGGTCGGCCTCGGCCTGCGCCAGTGCCTCGGTCAGCGCCGCGTAGAACGCGGGCGACAACGCATTGCGCGCGGCCGGGTTGTTGTTGGAGAGCACCAACACCGCGCCCTCGCGGCGTTGCAGCAGAGGCAGTGGCTGCTCCATGGCCTCAGCCCTGGCCCAGCGCGATAAAGCGCGCCAGGTGGTGGTCTTCATCACCAAACTGGTGGTCCACCATGACCAGGCGCTTGGCGTAGTGCGAGAGCGGCAGCTCCCACGTCATGCCAATGCCGCCGTGCAGCTGGATGCTTTCCTCAGCCACCAACGCGCCGATACGGCCCATGGTGACCTTGGCGGCCGACAGTGCGCGCTCGCGCTCGGTGCGGTCGGTGCTGTCCATGGCTGCGGCTGCGTTGATGACGGCAGAGCGCGCCTGCTCCACCTCCAGCAGCAGGTCGGCCATGCGGTGCTGCAGGGCCTGAAAGCTGCCGATAGGCACGCCAAACTGCTTGCGCGTTTGCAGGTATTCCAGCGTGTGCTTCTTGGCCACATCCATCGCACCCAGCGCTTCGGCACACACGGCCAGAATGCCCCAGCCCACGGCATGTTCCAGCGTGGCAAAGCCCTGCCCTTCGGCGCCCAGCAGCGCGCCCGCGCCCACCTGCACGTTCTGCAGCGTGACTTCGGCCACGCGGCCACCGTCGATGCGGCCCATGCCACGGCGTGTGAGGCGTGCAGCATCGGCGGGCACCAGGAACAGCGAAATGCCGTCTTCATCGTCCACCGCGCCCGAGGTGCGGGCGCTTACCAGCAGCATCTGCGCCTGGTCACCATGCACCACCACCGCCTTGTGGCCGGTGAGCAGCCAGCCGTCGCCATTGCGCACAGCACGGGTCGTCACGCGGTTCAGCGCATAGTGCGCGCCGGGTTCTTCGTGCGCCAGGGTCACCACGGTGCTGCCGTCGATGATGCTGGCAATGTGTTCCTTTTGCGCTGCGCTACCGGCCAGGCCAATCGCCCGGCCCACCACCAGCGCGCCCAGGAAGGGCTCCACCACCAGGCCGCTGCCCAGGGCTTCAAACACCACGGCCACATCAAAGCCTGCGCCGCCAAAGCCGCCATCGGCTTCAGGGAACAGCGCGCCAATCGCGCCCAGTTCGGCAAAGCGGGACCACAGCGCCGGATCCATGCCGTTGTCGCCGTAGGCAATGTGGTTGCGGGTTTCGATGCCGTACTGCTCGGCCACAAAACGGTTCAGGGTGTCCGCCAGCATGCGGCGGTCTTCGGTATGTTCAAAGTTCATCGCGGCAACCTCACAGGCCCAAGATCATTTTTGAAATGATGTTCTTCTGGATTTCATTGGAGCCGCCGAAGATCGACAGCTTGCGGTAGTTGAAGTAGTTGGCCGCGGCCGTTGCAGCCTCCTTCGGACCCACGGGCTCGTCGGCATAGCCTTCGTACTGGGCTTCCTCGATGAAGGGCAGCGCGTACGGGCCCACGGCGCGGCGCATCAGCGACAGGATCTCCTGGCGAATCTCGGTGCCGCGTATCTTGAGCATGGAGCTTTCTGCACCGGGCACGCCGCCACCGGCCACGGCGGCAATCACGCGCAGGTTGGTGGTCTTCATGTTTTCCAGGTCGATCTCGACCTGGGCCATGCGGGCGGCGAACAGCGGGTCCTGGTCCAGCGGCTTGCCGTTTTTCATGACCTTGGCGGCAATCACCTGGAGCTTGGCCAGCGCGGCAATGCAAAAGCCCACGCCTGCGATGCCGGTGCGCTCGTAGGTCAGCAGGTACTTGGCGTACGTCCAGCCCTTGTTTTCCTCGCCCACCAGGTTTTCCACGGGCACCTTCACATCAGTGAAGAACACTTCGTTGACTTCACGATCGCCATCCAGTGTGCGGATAGGGCGCAGCTCCACGCCGGGCGAGTTCATGTCCACTAGCAAAAAGCTGATGCCCGACTGGGCCTTGGCCTCGCGGTCGGTGCGCACCAGGCAGAAGATCATGTTGGCGTGCTGGCCCTGGGTGGTCCAGGTCTTCTGGCCGTTGACGATGTAGTGGTCACCCTGGCGCACGGCCGTGGTCTTGACCGAAGCCAGGTCCGAGCCCGCGCCGGGTTCAGAGTAGCCCTGGCACCACCAGTCCTCGCCGCTCAAAATGCGCGGCAACCAGTATTTCTTCTGCGCTTCGTTGCCAAACTTGATGAGCACCGGGCCCAGCATGTTCACGCCAAAGGGCACGATGCGCGGGCCGCCGGCCAAGGCGCACTCGGTGTCGAAAATGAACTTCTCGACGGCGCCCCAGCCGGGGCCGCCGTATTCCTCGGGCCAGTGGTTGGCCAGCCAGCCGCGTTCGTTCAGGATGGCGTGCCACTCGTCCTGGTCCGCCTTGGTCAGGCGCTGGCCAGCCTTGACCTTGTTGGCGATACGTGCGGGCAGCTTGTCTTTCAGGAAAGCCTGCACCTCGGCGCGGAAGGCTTCTTCTTCAGGGGTGAAATTCAGGTCCATGTCGGGTCGCTTGCAGTTTCAGGGTTTGGTGGTGTGGCGCCAGGTCAGAAAATTTCGAACAGGCCTGCAGCGCCCATGCCACCGGCGATGCACATCGTCACCACGCCGTACTTGGCCTTGCGGCGGCGGCCTTCGAGCAGCAGGTGACCCACCAGGCGGGCGCCCGTCATGCCGAAGGGGTGGCCAATGGCAATGGCACCGCCGTTCACGTTCAGCCGCTCGGACGGGATGCCCAGGCGGCGCTGGCAGTACAAGGCCTGCGAGGCGAAGGCCTCGTTCATCTCCCACAGGTCAATGTCCTGCACCGTGAGGCCGTGGCGTGCCAGCAGCTTGGGCACGGCAAACACGGGGCCAATGCCCATTTCGTCGGGCTCGCAGCCCGCCACCGCAAAGCCACGGAAGGCACCCAGCGGCTGCAGGCCCCGGCGCTCGGCTTCTTTCGCTTCCATGAGCACGCAGGCGCTGGAGCCGTCGGACAGTTGCGAGGCGTTGCCTGCGGTGATGAACTGGCCAGGGCCCTTCACCGGCTCCAGCTTGGCCAGGCCTTCGAGCGTGGTGCTCGCACGGTTGCAGTTGTCGTGCGTGGCGGTCACTTCGCGGTAGGTGACCTCGCCGGTCTCCTTGTTCTTTTCCATCATGCGCGTGGTGCAGGGCACGATCTCGTCGGCAAACACGCCGGCCTGCTGCGCGGCGGCGGTGCGTTGCTGGCTTTGCAGCGAAAACAGGTCCTGGTCTTCGCGGCTGATGCCGTAGCGGTGGGCCACGATGTCGGCGGTGTCGATCATGGCCATGTAAAGGTCGGGCTTGTGCTCTTGCAGCCAGGGGTCGATGTCTGCCGGATTACCTGCGCGGATGGCAGAGATGCTCTCCACCCCGCCCGCCACCATGGCGGGCACGCCTTCGGCCACGATGCGGCCCGCCGCAATCGCTACCGACTGCAAACCCGACGCGCAAAAGCGGCTGGCCACCATGCCCGCCACCGACAGGGGCAGGCCCGCACGCAGAGCCGTCTGGCGGCCAATGTTCTTGCCGGTGATGCCTTCGGGGTAGCCGCAGCCCATCACCAGGTCTTCGATCAGCTCGGGATCGATCCCCGAGCGCTCCACCGCTGCCTTGACGGAATACGCCGCCAGCTGCGGGCCGGGCGTGGCGTTGAACTCGCCCCGGTGCGACTTGGTCAGCGGGGTGCGGGCGGTGGAAACGATGACAGCTTCACGCATGATTTGCTCCTGATTTAATAGCTGTTTGCGCTGATTGATATTGCGCTAGAGGCCAAAATGACTTGAATTCAATGGAATTGAGAGGCCGCCTGATGTGCTGTGCGCGTGGGGCGGCTTCTGCACTATTCGGCCTTGTTCAGGCTGTCAAAGTTGCGCCCCTCCCGCACCAGCTGCACCAGCAAGGGCGAGGGCTTCCAAAACAGCGGGTCTTCCTTGGCAAAGGCCTCGATGTCGGCCAGCAGCTGGGGCAGGCCCGTCATGTCGGCCCACTTCATCGGGCCGCCCCGGTGGCGCGGAAAGCCGTAGCCCGCCACAAAGGTCACGTCCACATCCAGCGGGCGCAGGGCGATGCCCTCGTGCACCACATTGGCCCCTTCGTTGACCATGGCGGCCATGTAGCGGCGCATGATCTCGTCGGCAGTGAAGCTGCGGGGGGTAACGCCCTTCTTGGCGCGCTCGGCATCCACAATGGCAAGCACTTCAGGGTCAGGCTGGCCCGTGCGGGAGCCTTCGGGGTAGAGGTAAAAACCGCGCCCGGTCTTCTGGCCAAACCAGCCGCGTTCGCAGATGCGGTCGGCAATTTCCACGTAGCGGGCCTGGGGGTCACGCGTCGCAGCACGGCGCTTGCGCGTGGCCCAGCCAATGTCGCCACCGGCCAGGTCTGTCACCTGGAACGGGCCCATGGCAAAACCGAAACCGCGCACGGCGGCGTCGATCTCATACGGGCTGGCACCGTCTTCCAGCAGGTAGTCGGCCGCTTGCTTGTACACGGCCAGGATGCGGTTGCCGATGAAGCCGTCGCACACACCCGCGCGCACAGGCACCTTTTTGAGTTTTTTGGCCAGCTCAAACGCCGTGGCCACCACATCGGTCGCCACTTTGGCGGGCACCACAATCTCCAGCAGCTTCATGATGTTGGCGGGGCTGAAGAAGTGCAGGCCGATCACGTCCTGCGGGCGGCCAGTGGCAGCGGCAATAGCGTCGATGTCGAGGTAGGACGTGTTGGTGGCCAGCACAGCGCCGGGCTTGCACACACGGTCCAGCTCGCGGAACACGGCCTTCTTGACCTCGATATCTTCAAACACGGCTTCAATCACCAGGTCCACCTGGGCGATGTCGGCATAGCTGGTGCTGCCGGTGTAGCGCGCCATCACGGCGACCTTCGCTGCGTCGGTCATGCGGCCTTTGGCGACCAGGGCGTTGTAGACCTTCTCGACATTGGCGCGGCCACGGGCGATGGACTCCGCATCGCGCTCAATCATGGTCACGGGCAGGCCCGCATCCAGCGCCGCCACGGCAATGCCCGCGCCCATGGTGCCGCCACCGATGACGGCAATGCTGGCCACAGGGCGTGGCTGCGCGGCCTGTGCCTCGGGCACCTTGACCACTTCACGCTCGGCAAAAAAGGCGTGGATGAGCCCGGCGCGTTGTGGGCTGTCGATGCATTCCATGAACAGCGCTCGTTCGCGGGCCATGCCTTCGTCAAACGGCAGTTGCAGCGCAGCCTGCACGCATTCGATGATCTTGAGGGGCGAGAACAGGCCGCGCGCCTTCTTGGCCGTCTCGGTCTTTTGCTCTTCGAGCCAGGCCAGCGCAGCCTGCGGCTCAGCAATGGTGAGGTCACGCGTGCGGCGCACGGGCGCGTTGGCAGCCAGCAGTTCGCGCACATAGGCCAGGCCTGCGGCCAGCGGGTCGGTGCCGTCCACCAGTTGATCGACCAGTCCGGCTTGCAGCGCGGCCTGCGCCTTGAGGGGCTGGCCACTGAGCATGAGGGTGGTGGCCGCCTGCACGCCCATCAGGCGGGGGGCACGCTGGGTGCCACCCGAGCCGGGCAGCAGGCCCAGGTTCACCTCGGGCAGGCCCAGTGTGGCAGCGGGCAAGGCCAGCCGGTAGTGGGCCGACAGAGCTACCTCCAGCCCACCGCCCAAGGCCGCGCCGTGCAGCACGGCGACGACAGGCTTATTCAGGTTTTCGATGGCACGGCAGACCTCGGGCAGGATGGGAGCCACCGGGGGCTTGCCAAATTCGCGGATGTCCGCCCCGGCAATGAAGGCCTTGCCCGCACCCACCAGCAGCACGGCGGCCACGGCGGCGTCGGCCTGCGCCTGCTGCATGGCCGCCAAAAGGCCCTGGCGCACGGCGGCGCCCAGGGCATTGACGGGCGGGTTGTCGATGGTCACGACCAGAACATCGCCATGCAGCGCGGTCGTAACAACGGAAGATGCGGCAGCGGCGGCGTGCATACGGGGAAGTCTCCTGGTCAATGGCTGTGCCTGTTGATGACCGAGGGATTGTTGATGCGCGAAGTAATCTTGACAATTACAGAGCCCATTGACAGACTGTCAAAGTCCTTTTGACAAACTGCAGCCAACGAGCGCTCAGGCATCGCCCCCCTATGGAACTCACCTCCCTCACCGTGCTGGTCGACATCCTCGACGCCGGCAACCTGAGCCAGGCTGCACGCAACCTGAAGATGACGCGGGCCAACGTGAGCTACCACCTGCACCAGCTGGAAAAGTCAGTCGGCGTGCAACTGGTGCGCCGCACCACGCGCCGGGTAGAGCCCACCGAGGTGGGCCTGCGCCTGTACGCGCATGGCCGCGCGATTCAAAACGAGATGCTGGCCGCGCGCGAGACCATTGCCACGCTGGGCAAGGGCCTGCAGGGGCGCGTGGGTCTGAGCGTGCCGAGCGGCTACGGGCAGATGGTGATGTCGGACTGGTTGATCGACTTCAAGCGGCTGTACCCCGGCATCGTGCTGGATGTGCGCTTTGAAAACCGGGTGGACGACCTCATCCGCGACGAGGTGGACATCGCCATCCGCGTGATGCCCGAGCCCCCGCCCACGCTGGTGGCGCGCGACCTGGGCAGCGTGCGTTACATCGCCTGCGCATCGCGTGGGTACGCCGAGGCGCATGGGCTGCCCCAGCACTTCGAGGCGCTGCAGGCCGCGCCGGTGATCACCGCAGGGGTGGTGGGCAAGCAGCTGCGCCTGCGCGGGTACCGGGGTGACCAGCGCCAGGAAGCCATGCTGGAGCCCACCCTCATTTCGGAGCACTTTCCGTTTCTGCGCCAGGGCATCCTGGCAGGGCTGGGCGTGGGGCTGGTACCGGACTACGTGGTGCAGGACGCCGTGTCCAGCGGCGACGTGCTGACCACGCTCGACGACTGGCGGCTGAGCATTTTTGGCACCCAGATGTTCATGCTCTACATGCCCAACCGCCACCAGACCCGCGCGGTGCGCACCTGCATTGACTACCTGCTGGGGCGGTCCCTGCCCTCCGCCGAGTCAGGCGCTCCAGCGGCGGCCGGATCAGCGCCTTGATCGGCTCCCAATGCCAAAACGGGCGCAGGCGCTAGTTAATCATGCGTCAATAGCTATATTTTTCATAGCAAAAGCATCCACCTGTACCCTTGCCCCGCACACCGGGTGACTTCGCCGCACGCCGGTGCGGCGCAGGGCATCAGATCCGCCCTTCCTCCACCGCATGGCACGCAATGCGGATGCCGCCGATGCTCTGGAGCTTGGGGCGCTCGGTGCGGCAACGGTCATTGACATGCGGGCAGCGGGGGTTGAACGCACAGCCGGGTGGCGGGTTCAGCGGGTTGGGCACCTCGCCCTGCACCGGAGTGCGCGCCTTGCCGGTGTCGTGCATCTTGGGGATGGCATCGAGCAGCATGCGCGTGTAGGGGTGGCGTGGCGTGTCAAACAGCGTGTGTTTGTCGGCCAGCTCCACCAGGCGGCCCAGGTACATCACGCCGACCTGGTCGCTCACATGGCGCACCACGGCCAGGTTGTGGCTGATGAACAGATACGTGAGCTGCCGCTCGCGCTGCAGGTCCTTCATGATGTTGAGCACCTGCGCCTGCACCGACACGTCGAGCGCGCTGGTGGGCTCGTCACAGACCAGGAACTCGGGCTCGGTGGCGAGGGCGCGCGCAATCGAGATGCGCTGGCGCTGCCCGCCGGAGAACTGGTGCGGGTACTTGACCATGTCGAGCGGCGACAGACCCACGGACTGCAGCAGCTCGCCCACACGTTGTTTGAGCTCTGCCTTGTCGGTGATGAGGCCATGCTCCTTGAGCGGCTCGCCGATGATGTCCTCCACCAGCCAGCGGGGATTCAGGCTGGCGTACGGGTCCTGGAAGATCATCTGGATGCGGCGGCGCATGGCCTTGGCGTTGCTGCCCTTGAAGGCCGCATGCGCGTCTTGCCCATCAAACGTGAGGCCGCCGCGCGTAGGGTCGTACAGGCCCACCAGCAGGCGGGCCACGGTGCTTTTGCCGCAGCCGGATTCGCCCACCAGCGCCAGCGTCTTGCCCTTCTCGATCTCGAAGCTCACGCCGTCCACCGCGTGCAGCAGGGTACGGGGCTTGCGCTCGATCACGCGGTTGAGCCACGGGGCAGAGACGTCAAAGGTCTTGGCCAGGTCGTGCGCCTGCACCAGGGGCTTGTGTGTGGAATTCACGGCGCTGCTCATGCGGCCACCTTGGTGTTGTCAGCGGCGTGCAGCCAGCAGGCGGCGCGGGTGTTTCCGGCACTCATCAGGTCGGGGCGGTCGGTCATGCAGCGGTCAAAGGTTTGGGGGCAGCGCGGGTTGTAGGCACAGCCCTTGGGGATGGCGTTGAGGCGCGGCATGGCGCCGTCGATCTGGTTGAGGCCAGCCCTTGGGGATGGCGTTGAGGCGCGGCATGGCGCCGTCGATCTGGTTGAGGCGCTCGCGGTCCTGTTCCATGTCGGGGATGGAGGCCATCAACCCTGCGGTGTAGGGGTGGGATGGCTGGTTGATCACATCGTGCACCGGGCCGATCTCGGCCACGCGGCCTGCGTAGAGCACGGCCACGCGGTCGCAGGTTTCGGCGATCACGCCCATGTCGTGGGTGATGAGCATCACGGCCGCGCCGCGCGATTTGCAGATGTTTTTCAGCAGCGTGATGATCTGCGCCTGGATGGACACATCGAGCGCCGTGGTGGGCTCGTCGGCCACGATGAGCTTGGGCTCGGCGGCCAGGGCCAGGGCGATCACCACGCGCTGGCGCATGCCGCCCGAAAACTGGTGGGGGTAGTGGTCGATGCGCTCTTCGGCGGCGGGAATGCCAGTGTCCTTGAGCAACTGGATGGCGCGCTGGCGGGCTTCGGCAGCGTTGACCGGCAGGTGGGCGAGGATGGTCTCGGTGAGCTGGCGGCCCACGGTGTACAGAGGGTTCAGCGAGGTCAGCGGGTCTTGAAAGATGGCGCCGATGCGGCGGCCCCGGATGTGGCGCATCTCCTCGTTGTTGAGGTTGTCGATGCGCTGGCCTTCCAGCAGGATCTGGCCCGAGGCCACACGGCCGGGCGGCTCCAGCAGGCCGATGATGGCCGCGCCGGTGAGCGACTTGCCGGCGCCGGACTCTCCCACCACGCCCAGGATCTCACCGGGTGCGATGGAAAAGGAAATGTCGTCCAGAGCGCGCAGGGTACCGCGGCGGCCCGGGAATTCGACAACGAGGTTTTTGACTTCGAGAAGGCTCATGGAAATATCGCTTTTCTTCTTGTTCTTGTTCAACGCAGGCGGGGGTTGAGCGCGTCGCGCAGCCAGTCACCCAGCAGGTTCACGGACAAAGCAATCAGCACCAGCATGGCGCCAGGGAAGACGGTGATCCACCATTCGCCCGAGAACAGGTAGTCGTTGCCGATACGGATCAGCGTGCCCAGCGAGGGCGAAGTGGGCGGCGCGCCCACGCCTAGGAAAGACAGAGTAGCTTCGGTGATGATGGCCGTGGCCACCTGGATGGTGGCCAGCACCAGCACGGGCCCCATCACGTTGGGCAGCACGTGCTTGCGCATGATGCGCAGCGGCGAGACGCCCGTCACGCGGGCGGCCTGCACGTATTCCTTGTTGCGCTCTACCAGCGTAGAGCCGCGCACCGTGCGGGCATATTGCACCCAGCCGGTGAGGGAGATGGACAGGATCAGCACGCCAAACGCCAGCGACTCATGCGCATTGGGGAACAGCGCACGGCCCACGCCAGCAATCAGCAGCGCGACCAGGATGGCGGGAAAGGACAGCATCACGTCGCACAGGCGCATGAGCACGGCATCCACCCAGCCGCCCCGAAAGCCTGCCAGCAGGCCAAAAGCCACACCCACCACCACGGACAGCACCACCGAGGCGATGCCCACCACGAGCGAGATGCGCGCGCCGTAGATCAGCGCAGACAGGATGTCGCGGCCCTGGTCATCGGTGCCCAGGAGATATTTCATCGAGCCCATTTCGCTCCATGCCGGAGGCAGGCGCGCATCGCTCAGCTCCAGCGTGGTCAGGTCGAACGGGTTGTGGGGTGCCACCCATCCGGCAAACACCGAACAGAACAGGCAAATCAGCGCAATGGCAGCGGCCAGCATGGCGACCGGCGATGTGCGGAAGCTGTAGCCAACGTCGCTGTCGAACCAGCGGGCAAGGGTAGTTTTCATTGTGGGAAACCAGTAAACAGGCACCAGCGCCCGGCCCGGGTGGGGCCGTAGCGTGGCGTGGACTTTCAAAGAACCGGTCGTTCTATCTTTTCTCTGCAGCCTACTGACGTAGGGACCACTGCGCTTTGTTTCACTTTGAGATGCTCATCCATTTGAAGGGCATGAAGTTATCAGCGCGCTGGGTCAAAGACACTTTCTTGCTCACGCCCCAGGCCAGAGACTGCTGGTGCAATGGAAGATGGCCCACGTCGTCCGCATGAATCGCGAACGCCTCCTTGATCAGGGCAAGTCGTTGCGCAGCATCTGTGTTGGACTTGATCTTGGAAATCGCTTCATCTAGCTTCGGATTGCAATAGGCGCCAAGATTGAATTGACCATCCCCCGTCTTGTCGTCAGGGCAGCGCATCAATGCATCAAGGGCATTGTGCGCGTCGTAGGTCGTCGGCGTCCAACCCAGCATGTAGAAACTCGTATCGCGGCGCAGCACCTTCGGAAAGTAGGTGCCCTTGGTCTCAGCCTGCAGGTTGATCTTGACGTTGATGCGAGCAAGGTTGGCCGCCACTGCTTCGCAGATCTGCCGATCATTGACGTACCGGTCGTTCGGGCAGTTCATCGCGACTTCGAAGCCATTGGGGTATCCCGCCTCGGCCATGAGTTTCTTGGCGGCCTCCACGTCGTAAGCCAAACGCTTGTCCTGCTCGGCCGTCCAGCCGTTGATACCGGGGCCGACCATCAAAGCCGTGGGGCGAGAAGCGCCGCGCATGACGGTGCGCTGGATGCTGTTGACATCGATGGCTTGATAGAAGGCCTGCCGAACCCGCTTGTCCTTGAAGGGATTTTTTCCCTTCACATTGGAATACAGCAACTCATCCCGCTTCTGGTCCATGCCCAGAAAAATGGTGCGAAGCTCGGGGCCGGACACCACACGGGAATTCGCGCTCGCATTCAAGCGAGCCACGTCTTGCACGGGCACCGGCTCCATGACGTCGATTTCGCCAGACAACAGTGCAGCGACGCGTGTTGCCGGGTTCGCGATGGGCGTAAAGATCACCTCTTGGACATTGCCTTCGATCTTGCCCCAGTAGGTCGGATTTCGGACAAATACCGTGCGCACATCGGGTTGCCGCTCGCGGACCCGGAACGGCCCCGTTCCATTGGCTTTGAAAGACGCTGTGTTCTCAATGCCCTTGCGACGATCAACCGGCTTCTCCGCCTTGTTTTCCTCACACCATTTTTTGCTCATGATCGCGAGATCGGACAGAACTTCGGGCAGGATGGGAAAGGCGCCTTTTGTCTCAATGTCAACAGTGTGATCGTTGACCTTGCGCACCTCTTTGATGTCGTTCACTTTCGCTTTCACGTCCGATCCCTCCCCCGCTGCACGCGTGATGCTGAACAGGACGTCATCCGCGGTGAAGGGCGTGCCGTCGTGAAACTTGACGCCCTTGCGCAGTTCGAATCGCCAGACCGTGGGGGAAACCTGCTTCCAGCTGGTAGCCAACCCGGGGGCCAGGCTCAGGTCCTTGTTGCGCTCGGTCAAGGCGTCGTAGACATTCAAATCGACCGACAGCTGGAGCGATTCATTCAGCGAATGCGGGTCAAGCGAAAGAGCATCCCCTTGATTCGCAACCCGGATGGTCTGGGCATGAGTGGCCATGCTCGCGGCCGCCAAGGCAGCAATCAACGCGGCGTGGGCAAACTTTTTCTGGAACTTCATGGGAATCTCCTCGTGGTGGAAAACGTAAAAAAATCGGGTAGCCTGCAAAGCGATCACATGCAAGTTCAAACCGCCGCCAGCGGCATGGCCTGCTCGATCAGGCTCGCATGCAGCGCAGCGCCCAGCGGCAGGATGTCGTCGTTGAAGTCGTAGCGGCTGTTGTGCAAAGCACTGCCGCTTGCGCCCGTGCCCTGGCCAATGCGCAGGTAAGCGCCCGGCTTGTTTTGCAGCATGAAAGAGAAGTCCTCGGCGCCCATGCTGGGCTCCAGGTCGCGCACCACGTGGTCGGCACCCAGCAGGGATTCGGCCACATCGCCCGCGAAGATGGCTTCGCTTTCGCTGTTGATGGTGGCGGGGTAGATGCGCTCGTAGTGCACCGTGGCCGTGGCACCGAAGCCGAGCGCAATGGCGCTGCACAGCTCCTTGAGACGCTTTTCCACCATCTCCTGCACCTGCGGGTCGAAGGTACGCACTGTACCTACCAACGTGGCTGTACCGGGCAGCACGCTGAAGGCCCCCAGGTCGCCTGCCTGCATCGCGCACAGGCTGACCACCGCACTGTCGATGGGCCGGACGTTGCGCGACACGATGCTCTGCGCAGCAGTGATGATGTGGGCCGCGACCAGCACCACGTCCACCGTCTGGTAGGCGTGCGCGCCGTGGCCGCCACGCCCGGTGATCTCGACCGTGAAGCGGTCGGCGGCGGCCATCATGGGCCCGGCGTTGATGCCGACGGTGCCGGGCTTCATCGCGGGCCAGTTGTGCATGGCAAAAATCGACTGCACCGGGAAGCGTTCAAACAACCCGTCTTCCATCATCACGCGGGCACCAGCAAAACCTTCTTCGCCTGGCTGGAACACCAGCACGGCGGTGCCGTCGAAGTTGCGCGTCTCCGCCAGGTAGCGCGCAGCGCCGATCAGCATGGCGGTGTGGCCGTCGTGGCCGCAACCGTGCATGAGGCCCTGTTTGCAAGACTTCCAGGCGAAGTCGTTGTGCTCGGTCAGCGGCAAGGCATCCATGTCGGCACGCAGGCCCACCATGCTGCCGCTGGCCGTGCTGCGCCCACGAATGACGCCCACCACACCCGTGCGCCCGATGCCGTCGTGAATCTCATCCACACCGCAGAGCTTCAGCGCTTCCTTGACGCGTTTGCTGGTGTAAACCTCTTCAAAACCCAGCTCGGGATGGGCGTGCAGGTCACGCCGCAGCGCCGTCAACTCGGGGTGGTATTGCGCGATTTGCGCGAAGGCGCGACCACCGGCTTTCCAACGAGGGCCTTGCATCAGTGGCCTCCTGCCTTGCCCACGCGCAGGCGGGGATCCACCGCGAAGTACAGCAGGTCCACCACCAGGTTGATCACCACGAAGATCAGCGCGATCAGGCACAGGTAAGCAGCCATCACGGGAATGTCGGCGAACGTGACGGCCTGGATGAACAGCAGGCCCATGCCCGGCCACTGGAACACGGTCTCTGTGATGATGGCGAAAGCGATCAGGCCACCCAGTTGCAAGCCGGTGATCGTCAGCACAGGCACCAGCGTGTTCTTGAGGGCGTGGCCAAAGTGAATGGCCCGGTTGGAAAGGCCGCGCGCCCGGGCGAACTTGATGTAGTCGGTGCGCAGCACCTCCAGCATTTCAGCCCGCACCAGACGCATGATCAGCGTGAGCTGGAAGATGGCCAGCGTGATCGCAGGCAGGGTGATGTGATGCCAACCCTTGGCCTTGAGCAAGCCGGTGCTCCACCAGCCCAACTGCACCACTTCGCCACGACCGAAGCTGGGGAACCAGCCCAGGTGCACCGCAAACACCAGGATCAACAAGATGCCGATCAGGAAGGTGGGGAGGGACACGCCCAGCAGCGACAGGGTCATGAACAACTGGCTGGTGAAAGTGCCACGCTTAAGGGCGGCATACACGCCCATCGGCACACCAATCACCAGCGCGAGCAGGGCCGCTACGAGGGCCAGCTCCAGCGTGGCCGGGAAGCGCTCGGCAATCAGGCGCGATACCTTGGCGCCCTGGCGCAGGCTCAGGCCAAATTCGCCCTGCGCCGCATTCACCAGAAAGTGCCAGAACTGCACGAAGAAGGATTTGTCCAGGCCAAGGGCGCTGCGAAGCTCGCGAATCTGCTCAGGGGTGGCATCCTGGCCCAACAGGAACACCACGGGATCTCCCACGTACTGGAACAGCATGAAGGAGATGAAGGCCACCGTGACCATGACAATCACAGCCTGTATCAGGCGGCGCAATATAAAGGCAAGCATCAGAGAGTCGAGTGAGTGTTCGATGGAAGTGCCACCGCCACTTTTGGTGGCCGAGGCACTGCGGGTCAATACATCGTCAGATATACCAAAGAAAGCAAGGGCCGCACGGCCCTTGCTTCCAGTCTGTCAAGGATAAATCAGTTCACCTTGACGGTGCGCATGTCCACGCGATTATCGGCACGGTGCACCAGTTCGATGTTCTTCTTCATGGCCCATGGGATCACCTGGTCATGCAGAGGAATGTGGGACACGGTGTCGTTGGACAACTGCAGTGCTTCAGTCAGCATGCGGGCGCGCACAGGCGCATCGGTTTCGGCCTTGATGCGGTCCACCAGGTAGTCCATGCGCTGGTTGCTGTAGCGACCCACGTTGTAGTTACCGTCACCGCCTTGGCCCACAGTGCGCACCAGCGATTGCAGGCTGTACAGCGCGTCGAAAGTCGGCACGCCCCAGCCCAGCATGTAGATGCTGGCTTCGTAGCGCTGGATCATCGGGAAGTAGTTGACCAGCGGCAGCGTGCGCAGCTTGGCCTTCACACCCACGCGCGCCCACATCGCTGTCACGGCCTGGCAGATGGCTTCGTCGTTGATGTAGCGGTTGTTGGGGCAGGCGAAATCCACTTCAAAACCATCGGGGTAACCCGCCTCGGCCAGCAGCTTCTTGGACGCATCCACGCTGTACGGGAAGCGCTTGCCCACGGCCTCGGTGTAGCCGGCCACTTGTGGCGCCACGATGGTGCCGGTGGGCTTGCCCAAACCGCGCATGATGTTGCGCGAAATGGTTTCGACATCAATCGCCTGATAGAGGGCCTTGCGCACCCGCACATCCTTGAGCGGGTTCTTGCCCTTGATGTTCGAGCCCGGGAGTTCTTCGCGGAACTGGTCCATGCCCAGGAAAATCGTGCGGTTCTCCACGCCGTCAATCACCTTCAGGTCAGGGCTGGCGCGCAGGCGGCCCAGATCCTGGGGCGACGGGTCGAGCACCAGATCCACTTCACCCGACAGCAGCGCGGCAATGCGAGTGGCTGCAGACTTGATGGGCGTGTAGACAATCTCGGTCACATTACCGTCCATCTTGCCCCACCAGTTGGGGTTGCGCTTGAACACCATCTTCACATCAGGCTGCCACGACTCGAGCGTGTAAGGCCCTGTCCCCATGGCATTGCGGTGGGCAAAATTCTCGTCCGAGGCCTTCATGTCCTTGGGTTCGACCGACTTGTTCTTTTCGGCCCAGGCCTTGCTCATGATGCGCAACTCGGTCATCTGACGCAGCAGCACCGGGTTGGGCGAAGACAGGATCACATCAAAGTTCTGGGCATCCACCTTCACCACTTTGCTGATGCCCTGCACGTAGGGGGTGAAGTTGGACGTTTTGGCCATGGCCCGCTGGATGGAGTACACCGCATCGTCCGTGGTCAACGGCGAACCATCATGGAACTTGACCCCCTGGCGCAGCGTAAAACGCACCTGCGTGGGGCTGATCTCTTTCCAGGCTGTTGCCAGCACAGGTTCCACATCGAACGTCTTGCTGTTGTAGTAAACCAAGCTTTCATACACGTTGGCATGAAGGCCGTTTTGCAACGCATTGTTCTGGGAGTGAATGTCCCAGGTCGAAATTTCCCCCTGACTGGCCCATTTGAAGGGCTTGGCTTGCAGTGATGGCGCAAACAGCAGCGCGGCTGCCGCAGCCACCGCCAAAAGACTGTGGTTGAGTTTCATGGAACCCTCTTGATTAAAAGTTTTACTATGCAGTAAAGGTTGCTCTATAGCCAACGGGAAATCCCTGAATCCCCGGTGCTATGAAGGGCCTATATCTGCACTGACAGCGCGTACCTTATGCAAGGTTGGTGCCAGTTCAAACTTTCTTTTTACCTTGTCCGCGTGGACTCACGCCTCCGGGCGCGGCCGCGACATTACTTCACCACTCAGCAACCCAGGGGCAGAGACACTGCCCTGTGGCCTTGCCACCTACCGGACCTTCTCGCCGCCTCGACGGAAGCACTCAACAGAGGGAAATCAGTCGCCCCACAAAACCTATAGGTCTGCATGAGCACTCATGGTTCAGCACGCAAACCACGAGACAGCTTTGGAGCATTCGAGTCGATACACAGGGAGTCGCAGGCGACGAACCGACTAACGAAAACAATTCGAGAAATGAAAAAAGCCGCCCGAAGGCGGCTTTTGAGCTTTTGCATCAACAACTGGCCAAAGCCAGCTGACGATATTAGAAGCTGTGACGGATACCGAAGTCGTAACCGTTAGAGTTTTCATTCACGCCAGTCACAGAACCGTTCAAAGATTTTGCTGCGCCGTTTTTGTTATTCACGTGGGCGTACGTTGCGTACAGAGCAGTGCGCTTGGACAGGTTGTGCACATAGCCCAGAGCGATCTTGTCCGAACGTGGGTTAGCGCCGGCGGTGTCAATCTTGTATGTGGAGTAAGCCAAACGGATTTCACCAGCGCCCATGGGGATGAGACCACCAATCAGGAAGCCCTTACCGTCTGCGCCGCCGTCGATCTCGTCTTGGCTGTAGTGAGCCATGATCTTGGCGACGCCCAGGTCATACTGGCCGCCCAGGTTGATCGACTGGATGTCACCCGTCAGGTACTTGGTTTCCGACAGAGCCAGGGCCACGTTGATGGGGCCGTTAGCAAAACCAACGCGACCTGCCAGGCCGTTGCCGTCCTTCTCGTTGGCAGCGTTGTTCAGGTTTTCACCCATGTAGTACTGCACTTGGCCGTAGAAGCCGCCCAGGTTGCCTGGCAGGAAATAGCCAATGGCGTTCGAGGCGCGGACGATGGTTGGGCCACCCAGGCTGGAGTTCAGGGTTTGGGTCGTACCAACACCGTTCGTGCCGTACGGATCGAATACGGTCAGATTCCAGAATTGGGGCGTGTAGTCACGGCCCAGACGAATTTCACCGAAGCCGCCGTTAAGGCTAACCGTCGAACGACGGTTGAACACCAGACCGCCGCCCGTGCTAGTAGCCGCCTGGTTGTTGGTGTTGGTAACGCCACCGGTGCCGTCGTCATTGTTCAGACCAGCTTCGAGCCAGAAAGAAGCGGACATACCGCCGCCCAGATCTTCAACGCCGCGGAAGCCCAGACGGCTGCCGTTGTAGCCGGAGTTCGTCAGTCGCGAACGGTCAGCGACGCTACCGGAACCGTAAGCGTAGGTTGCATCGACGATACCGAACAGGGTCACGGAAGATTGAGCCATTGCAGCGCCGGAAGCAGCCAGCACAGCCAGGGCAATCAGGGATTTTTTCATTGCGAGTTACTCCAAGGTTAAACATCGGGCTCCGGTACGGGGGGTCTATGGTGAAAGCACCTGCACAGTCCCGCCGGTTTCCCGGGCCAACCTCCTGGTGGGGAAGTTGCTCTTATTGCACCAGACCCGGACCGGTTTCGCAAAGGAATTCACCCACAATCGCCCCGAAAGGGGAAATTCGTTGCAGTGTTGCAACATTTCAGTGCGCACGGGCAAAATCACGATTGCTGCATGCAACTCCTGTGCCTTGCCTTGTGGTTTTTTGTATCCAAGTGCAATTTGTGTTTCGACACCATTGCCACTCGAAAGCTTTCCATGGACGCTTTTTTGACTGCCGCAGACAACGCGCTGCGCACACTGTTTGCCCAACCCCGCGCTTCCGAGCAGACACCGGCCCACGGTGTGCCCGAGACGTCGCTCGATCCTGCACAGAAAAAGCTGGCGGGGGCCCTGATGCGGGTGAATCATGTGGGAGAAGTGTGCGCCCAGGCGCTCTACAGCGCGCAGGCGGCCGTCACCCGCGACCCCGCCCTGCGGGACCACCTGCAGGCGGCGGCGCGCGAAGAAACCGATCACCTGGCCTGGACGCAACAGCGCCTGGACGCGTTGGGCGCGCGCCCCAGTCTGCTCAACCCCCTGTGGTTCGCAGGGGCTTTTGCGCTCGGACTGGTGGCCGCCAAGGTCAGTGACCGGGCCAACCTGGGATTTGTGGTGGAAACAGAAACCCAGGTGGCAGCGCATCTGCAAAGCCACCTCGACCGGCTTCCCGAGCAGGATCAGGCATCAAGGGCCGTGGTCGCCCGGATGAAGCAGGACGAGGAGCGGCACGCAGACCAGGCCCGCGCCGCCGGCGCGCTGGAATTGCCCGCCCCGGTGCGCCTCGCCATGAAAGGCGCCGCCAAGGTCATGACCACCACGGCGCACTATCTTTGAACCCCAGCTGGTTCACGCGGGCAGCAGGTGCACCAAAAACATACGCACAACTACCCGCTCAGTCTGGCAATCCAGACCATCCCACGACTTCGTCAGGCCTCCAGCACCTCGTAGCCGGTGGTGATGTCGGCCGTCTTGCCCAGCATGATGCTGGCCGAGCAGTACTTGTCATGGCTCATGGCAATCGCGCGCTCCACGGCGGCTGGGGGGATGCCCTTGCCCGTGACGGTGAAGTGCATATGGATCTTGGTGAACACCTTGGGGTCGGTCTCGGCGCGTTCCGTCGTCAACTTGACGCTGCAGCCGCGCACGTCATGGCGGCCGCGCTTGAGGATCAGCACCACGTCATAAGCGGTGCAACCGCCCGTGCCTGCCAGCACGGTCTCCATGGGCCGGGGCGCCAGGTTCTGGCCGCCATTGGCAGGGTTGGCGGCATCGGGGGCACCGTCCATGGTCAAAACATGGCCGCTGCCGGTTTCGGCCACAAAACCCATGCCAGAACGGGTTCCCGCCCCGCCGGTCCAACTGACTGTGCATTCCATTTGTGTTTCTCCTGTGTGACACGTGGTTTTTTTCGCACGGAAAACCGAAACGAAAAGAATTTGATGCGAATTTTGCTGCATCGCAACAAGACTCGCGCTAAACTTCGCCCATGCGCTGCCGCTTTCGAACAGAAAGGAACCGGCAGGCGGCAAGAAGCCTGGAATCCGGCACTTGCCTCGCACCGATTGTCTCCTCCATCTCCTCAAAGGATGGATTAGCCCCAGGCCTCACGGCCCGGGGCTTTTTTTTGCCCGATCGCCCTGCGCCGCAACAGGCCGCCCGCCCAGAGGCCTCGGCCCCTCCCCAGGGCGACGCCCTATGATGTGGGCCCCCGCCCGCCGCCCTGCGCCGGTGGGGCTCTCCTCCTGCACCTGCCATGACCCAGCACCTCACCCCCGCCGACTACCTCAAGAAAATCCTGACTGCCCGCGTGTACGACGTGGCGGTGGAGTCGGCGCTGGAGCCGGCCAAGAACCTCAGCCGCCGCCTGCACAACAAGGTGCTCCTCAAACGCGAGGACCAGCAGCCCGTGTTCAGCTTCAAGCTTCGGGGCGCCTACAACAAGATGGCGCACCTCACGCCCGAGCAGCTGCAGCGCGGCGTGATCTGCGCATCGGCGGGTAACCACGCCCAGGGCGTGGCCATGAGCGCCCACCGGCTGGGCACGCGCGCCGTGATCGTGATGCCCACCACCACGCCGCAGCTCAAGATTGACGCCGTGAAGACTCTCGGCGGCGAGGTTGTGCTGTTTGGCGAGAGCTATTCCGACGCCTACGGCCATTCCGTCCAGCTGGAGAAAGAACAGGGCCTGACCTTCGTGCACCCGTTCGACGACCCGGACGTGATCGCCGGCCAGGGCACCATCGCCATGGAGATCCTGCGCCAGCTGCAAAGCCTGGGCAGCAACCAGCTCGATGCCGTGTTCGTGGCCATCGGCGGTGGCGGCCTCATTTCGGGCGTGGCCAACTACATCAAGGCCGTGCGGCCCGAGATCAAGGTGATCGGCGTGCAGATGAACGACTCGGACGCGATGATCCAGTCGGTGCAGGCCCACAAGCGCGTGACGCTGGCCGATGTGGGCCTGTTCTCCGACGGCACCGCCGTGAAGCTGGTGGGCGAGGAAACCTTCCGCGTGGCGCAGGGCCTGGTGGATGACTACATCACCGTCGATACCGACGCCGTCTGCGCCGCCATCAAGGACATCTTTGTGGACACGCGCAGCATCGTCGAGCCCGCTGGCGCGCTGGCAGTGGCGGCCATCAAACAATATGTCGCCAAGAACAAGGCCAAGGGCGAGACATACGCCGCCATCCTTTGCGGCGCCAACATGAACTTCGACCGGCTGCGCTTTGTGGCCGAGCGTGCTGAAGTGGGTGAAGAGCGCGAGGCGCTGCTCGCCGTCACCATCCCCGAAGAACGCGGCAGCTTCCGCCGCTTCTGCGAGGTGGTGGGCGGCCTGCCCGGCGGCCCGCGCAACGTGACCGAATTCAACTACCGCATCAGCGACGCCGCAAGGGCCCATGTGTTTGTGGGCCTGACCACCAACGGCAAGGGTGAATCGGAAAAGATCGCCAAGAACTTCAACCGCCACGGCTTCGAGGCGCTGGACCTGACCCATGACGAACTGGCCAAGGAACACCTGCGCCACCTGGTCGGCGGCCACTCGGCGCTGGCGCAGGACGAGCGCCTGATGCGCTTCACCTTCCCCGAGCGGCCCGGCGCGCTGCTCAAATTTTTGAGCCTGATGCAGCCAACCTGGAACATCAGCCTGTTCCACTACCGCAACCAGGGCGCGGACTATGGCCGCATCCTCGTGGGCATGCAGGTTCCGCCCGAGGACAAAGCGGCCTTCGACGCCTTCCTGGCCACGCTGGGCTACCCCTATGTGGAAGAAACGCTGAACCCCGCCTACCGCCTGTTCCTGCGCTCCAAATAATGCCTAAAGTGGCTGCAAGCGCTCGTTGAATATGCCCTGGCAGCTATCAAAACAGAAGCATCAAGCCCCCACTGCACACCATGCAAGCCCTGCGCCACTACCTGCTGGCCGTGCAGTTCTTCACCCGCATCCCCGTCACCGGACGGCTGGCGAACTGGGTGGGCTACAGCCCGGCCATGCTGCGGGCCAGCGCGGCGCACTTTCCGGGCATTGGCTGGCTGGCGGCGTTGCTGTCTGTGGCCGTGTACGCCGCGCTGCACTGGGCGCTGGCGCCCAACCCGCTGGCCCCGGCCGTGGCGGCGGTGTTCTGCACCATCGCCACGGTGCTGATGACCGGCGGCTTTCATGAAGACGGCCTGGCCGACGTGGCCGATGGCCTGGGCGGCAGCTACGACCGCGAACGCGCGCTGGACATCATGAAGGACTCGCGCATCGGCGCCTTCGGGGCCATGGCGCTGGTGCTGGCGCTGCTGGCAAAGCTCAGCCTGCTGGCGCTGCTGGGGACGCACAGCCTGCTCGCGGCGCTGGCGGCCCTGGTGGGCGCGCATGTGCTGTCGCGCTTTTGGCCCCTGCTCATCGTGCGCAGCCTGCCGCATGTGGGCGACACGGCGCGCTCCAAAAGCAAGCCGCTGGCCGATCAGATCTCCGGCCAGGCACTGGTTGCGGCGCTTTTGTGGTGTTTTCCGCCCCTGGTGCTAGTGGGATATGCCCAATCAGCTCTCTTTTTAATAGCGCCTATCGCTCTCAGCGCGCTCTGCGCGGCCTGGATGGCGCGCTGGTTCGCACGGCGGCTGCAAGGCTTCACCGGCGACTGCCTGGGCGCCACGCAGCAGGTGAGCGAGATCGGGTTCTACCTGGGCGCTGCCATCGCACTGCGATGGCTATGACGCCCTCCCCCGCCACCGCCAGCAGCCGCCTGTGGCTGGTGCGCCATGCAGCCCCGCTGGTTGCGCCGGGCACCTGCTACGGCGCTTTGGACGTGCCCGCCGACGCGCAGGCCACCCGCGCTGCGGCAGAGCGACTGTCAACGGCATTGCCTCCCGGAGCGCGCGTGGCGCATTCCACGCTACAAAGATGTGAGCTGCTGGCGCATGATTTACAGGCACTCAGGCCCGATTTGACATTCGCCCCTGACGCCCGGCTGCGCGAGATGGACTTCGGCCGCTGGGAAGGGCTAACCTGGGACGCCATCGGCAAAAGTGCCCTCGATGCCTGGGTGGCCGGGTTCGCCACCCACGCACCCGGCGGGGGCGAAAGCCTGGCCCACATGCTGCACCGCGTGGCGGCCGCCCTGCAGACCGCCCGCGAATGGCGCAATGATCAGGGGACGATGGATGTGGTATGGATCACCCACGCCGGGGTGGCACGCTGCGTGGCCTGGTTGCAGGAGCGTGGCGAAAGCGCCCTGCCCCGCTCGGAGGACTGGCCGGCTGCGGCGCCGGGCTGGGGGGAGTGGGAAATCAGGGAACTGGCCTGAAGCTGTAGGCCAGCAGGTGCCTAGTTCTTGAGCGGCATGTCCAGCGTCACCGTGGCAGGCCCGCCCATGCTGGCCCCCAGTTGCGCCTGGCGGGGGCCCAGGGCCTGAAGTACCAGCCCCTCATCCACGGCGGCGCCCACACGGAAGGGCTTGGCGGGCTTGCCGTCCACGGCAATCAGTGCCGCCCCGCCGCCGCTGCTACGCCCCGACAGCACGCCGATCAGCATGAACCGGCTTGCGGTGGGCGCCACCGGCGCTGCCACGCCAGGGGCGGCAGGCGCAGCACCCAGCAAACGCGCCAGCGCCTGCGCATCCATGGCCACCGGGGCAGGCGCCACGGCCGGCGCGGTGGATGCGGACGAAGGCGCCGACAGGCGCAGCCCCCAATAGACCACACTGGCACCGGCGGCTGCCCAGAGCACCAGAGTCCCCAGGCGGACGCCCCACTTGCTGTACGTATTGGTCACCATGCGGGGATTATGATTCACGCGATTCGACCATCCGAGAGACCGCCAGCAGTGAACACTTCTTTCTCCCTCCTCGTGCGCTCCGCCCCGCGCCGCGTTGCCAAGACCGTGGCCCGTGGTTTCACCCTCATCGAACTGATGGTGGTGCTGGTGATCATCGGCGTGCTGGCCGCGCTGATCGTGCCCAACGTGCTCGAACGTGCCGACGATGCCCGCGTGACGGCCGCCCGCACCGACATCACCAACATCATGCAGGCGCTCAAGCTCTACCGCCTAGACAACCAGCGCTACCCCACCGCCGAACAGGGCCTGCAAGCCCTGGTTATCAAGCCCACTGCGGGCCCCGTGCCGGGCAACTGGAAGCTGTACCTCGAAAAGCTGCCCAACGACCCCTGGGGCCGCCCTTACCAATACCTCAACCCCGGCATCAAGGGCGAGATCGACGTGATGTCGTTCGGCGCCGATGGCCAGTCGGGCGGCGAAGGCAAGGACGCCGATATTGGCAGCTGGCAGTGACCGCTCATTGCCAAGGTGCCCCAGCCCCATGAAACGGGCATGCGCCCAGCGAGGGACGCCATGGAACTGGTTTTGCCAGGCCACTGGCGTCTTCTTCCCCGGAAGAAGCCGTGCAGCGGCTCAACGGGGCTTCACCCTCCTGGAGCTGCTGGTCGTCATCAGCATCATGGCGCTGGCCACGGCAGGCGTGGGGCTGGCGATGCGCGATGGCGGACAGACGCAGCTGGAGCGGGAGGCCGCGCGGCTGGCGGCACTGCTCGAATCCGCACGCGCCCAGTCGCGCGCTGGGGGCATCCCAGTGCGCTGGCGTGCGCTGCCGGGCGGTTTCCGTTTTGAAGGGCTGCCGCGCAGCGCGCAGGCCGCTCTGCCCAACCAGTGGCTGGACCCCGGCACCGTGGTGCGCGGACCAGCGGTGCTGCAACTGGGCCCCGAGCCCCTGATCGGCCCGCAGCAGGTGCTGATCACCCACCAGTCCTCCCCCGACCGCACCCTGCGCATTGCCACCGATGGTGTGCGTCCGTTTTCCGTGGATGCAGTGCAGTGAGGACGCGCCGCCCCCCTGTCAGCCACCAGGGCTTCACGCTGGTGGAAGTGCTGGTGGCGCTGGCCATCGTGGCCATTGCCCTCATGGCGGGGCTGCAAGCCACGACGGCCCTCACGCGCAACGCCCTGCGGCAGTCCGACATCGTGCTCGCGCAGCTGTGCGCAGAAAACGAACTGGTTAAGGCCCGCCTCTCGCGCCAGATGCCCAGCGTGGGGGACAGCAGCCTGACCTGCGAGCAGGCCGGGCGCCAGCTGCAGGTGGTGACCATCGTGCGACCCACGCCCAACCCGAGTTTTCGGCGCATCGATGCGCAGGTGCTGGATGGGGACAACTCCATCCTGCGACTCTCCACCATCATCGGGCGGTACTGATGGTGATGTCTCTCACAAGTCGCTTCGCGCGCCCCCCTTTCAGTGAGGACGATGGCGCGGCCCCCGTGGCGCAGGCCCGGGGCGCGCGCGGCTTCACACTCATCGAGCTGCTGGTCGCCATCAGCGTGATGGCGTTGATTGCCATCCTGAGCTGGCGCGGGCTCGATGGCATGGTGCGGGCGCAGGAGTCCACCCGCCAGCGGGCGGACGAGATGCTGGTGCTGCAGGCCGCGCTGGGTCAGTGGGGTACGGACCTGGACGCCCTGGTGTCCATCACCAACACCACGCCGCTGGACTGGGATGGCCAAGTGCTGCGCCTCACCCGCCGCAGCAGCGCCGTGCCCGACGAGGGGGCGCTGGTGGTGGCCTGGACCCGCCGCAACAACAACCAGGGCGTCGGCCAGTGGCTGCGGTGGCAGTCGCCGCCAGTGCGCACCCGCGCCGACTGGCGGCAGGCCTGGGAGCAGGCCGCCCAGTGGGCGCGCACGCCGGGCGACGCCGAGCGGCGCTACGAGGTGACGCTGCTGCCGCTGGACAACTGGCAGATCTTTTACTACCGGGGTGGCGCATGGTCCAACCCACAGTCGAGCACAGGCACCCCGACGGGCGACAGCACCTCGGCCATCCCGGACGGCATCCGCCTGCAGATCACCCTGCCCCCGGGCCAGGCGCTGACGGGGCAGCTGACGCGTGACTGGGTCAACCCCGTGCTGGGCGGAGGCAGATCGTGAGTACCCCCCTGAGCGGCTGCGCCGCAACCCCCCAGGGAGACGCCACCCGTGGCCTGGCAAAGCCAGCTCCACGGTGGCACTCGCTGTGGCAGCACCCATTGCACAGGCACAGGGCTCGCGGTGCGGCGCTGCTCGCCGCCATGCTCACCGTCACGCTGGTCGCCACCTTTGCGGCCGCCGCGATGTGGCAGCAGTGGCGCGCGGTGGAGGTCGAGACGGCCGAGCGTAGCCGCGTGCAGTCCGCGTGGATCTTGATCGGTGCGCTCGACTGGTCGCGGCTGATCCTGCGCGAGGACGGGCGCTCGGGCGGGGCCGACCACCTGGCCGAGCCCTGGGCCATTCCCTTGCAGGAGGCCCGCCTGTCCACCTTTCTCGCGGCCGACAAGAACGTGACGCAGGTGGACGACGCCAGCACCGACACCACCGAGGCCTTCCTCTCGGGCCAGATCACCGACCTGCAGGGCCGCCTGAACATCACCAACCTCGCAGAAGGCGGGCAGGTACAGGCCGTGGCGCTGCGGCAGTTCACCCGGCTGTTCGAGCGCCTGGGCCTGCCCGGCCAGCAGCTGAGCACCCTCATCGACGGCCTGCGCCGCGCACAGGCAGGTGCAGGCACAGACAGCGGCTCCGCCCCCCTGCTGCCCCCCAGCGTGAGCCAGCTAGGCTGGCTGGGCCTGACCCCGGCCACGGTGGCGGCGCTCGCCCCCCATGTGACGCTGCTGCCCGTGCGCACCCCGGTCAACCTGAACACCGCCGACATCAACGTGCTCATGGCCGCCATCGACGGGCTGGACAGTGCCACGGCCCAGAAGATCGTGCAGGCCCGCGAGGCGCGGCACTTCCGCACCCTCAGCGACGTGCGCGACCTCGTGGGCGCCAGCATCGACATCAACGAAAGCGCCCATGCCGTGGCCTCGTCGTACTTTGAAGTGCGGGGCCGCCTGCGCCTGGGCGATGCGATGGTGGACGAGCGCTCTTTGGTGCGCAAACAGGGCATCGACGTGACCACGCTGTGGCGCGAGCGCGGGGCCTTCGACCGGGAAACCACGCAAACCCTGCCCGGGGCGCAGCGCTGAGAACCTGTTCTGAGGCACAACAACCCTCCACGCCGCACCATCCACACCGCCGCCGTGTCACGCCCGCCCCCTAAAATGGCCCGCAAAACCCGCCCATGAGCACCCTGATCCTTTTCCTGCCGCCGGCACGCCCGGGACCCGCCTCCGAGTACGCCTACACGCTCACGGCAGACGGCCATTCCGCCCTCCAGCACGCCACTGCACCCGCTGCCCTGCTGCCCGAGCCCACCCGCCCCGGCGGTGAGGTCGTGGCCGTGGTGCCCGCACGGGCGCTGTCGTGGCAGCGCGTGACCATGCCGGCCGGGGTGCCGCTGGGCGCCGGCCAACAGACGCCCCGGCTGCGCTCGGTGCTCGAAGGCCTGCTCGAAGACCGCGTGCTGGACGATGCCAGCCAGCTGCACTTTGCGCTGCAGCCCGGCGCACAAAGCCGTGCACAGGCCGGCGAGCCGGTGTGGGTGGCCGTGTGCGACCGCGCCTGGCTGCGCGAACACCTGCAGGCTCTGGAGGCCGCAGGCCGCCGCGTGGCCCGCGTGGTGCCCGAATTTGCGCCCGGCCCCACGGGCAGCGGCCAGCCCGAGCTGTGTGCCCTGGGCACGCCCGAAGAGGCCTATGTGGTGCTCACCGGCCATGGCGCCGACCAAGGCGTGGCCGTGCTGCCGCTGACCCCCATGGCCCTGACCCTGGCACGCGTAGGCTTGCCAGCCGCCGACACCGGTGAAGACCAGGCTCTCATGGTCCGCGCCGAGCCCGCGGTGGCTGCGCTGGCCGAACGCACCCTGGGCCAGCAAGGCCAACGCATTGCCCTGCACACCACCAGCCAGCGCGCGCTCGATGCCGCCCGTGGCGACTGGGACCTGGCGCAGTTCGACCTGTCCAGCACCAGCAGCACCCGCGCGCTGCGCAAGGTGGGCAGCGCGTTGAGTGCGGCGCTGTACGCCCCGCAGTGGCGTGCCGCCCGCTGGGGCGCTGGCGTGCTGGTGGTGGCGCACCTGGTGGGGCTCAACGCCTGGGCCTGGCAAGAACGGCAGGCATTGACCGCCAAGCAGGCCAGCGTGCGCAACATCCTGACCCAGACCTTTCCCAAGGTGCAGGTGGTCGTCGATGCGCCGGTGCAAATGGAACGCGAACTCGCCCAGCTGCGGCAGGCCGCCGGCAGCGTGTCGGCGCGCGACCTGGAGCCCCTGCTGGCAGCGGCCGGCGCCGCCTTGCCCGATGGCCGCCTGCCCAGCAGCATCGAATACACGCCCGGCGAGCTGCGCCTGCGTGGCGTGACGCTGGCCGGCGTGCTGCCCGCCGTGGTGGCCTTTGCGCCCGCGCACTGGCTGGCCGGCGGCGTGGCCCGCGCCACCCAGGGGCAGGTGCAGTTGCTGCAGCCACGCGGCACGGTGTGGACCGGATCGGCCCAGCTGGTGTTGACCGGCGGCCAGGCCAGCAAAGACAGCGCCGCCCTGCCCGGCCGGGTGGACTGGCAGCTGCGCCCCACCTGGGGCGGTCTGCGCGCCCGGCTGCAAGCGGGTTGCTGCACGGTGGAGCCCCTGCAGGCCCAGGTGCACCTGCGCTGGGCCGGCCCGCAAATCACCCTGGCCGACGGCCAGAGTCAGTGGCCCGCCGCGTTGCTGGCGGGCCTGGGCACCCCCTGGAACACGCTGCAGCCGCAGGGCCAGCTGGCGCTGCAGACCCGCGCGCTGGCCGTGCAATGGGCCGCTGGCCGCATGGTGCTGTCGGGCCAGGCCCAGCTGGATGCGCGGGCCATGTCCTCGCGTCTGTCCACCCTGCGCCCCATGGGCAGCTACCGGCTGGTACTGCAGGGCGGCGAGGTGCCCACGCTCGCCCTCAGCACCCTCGACGGGGCCTTGCAACTGAGCGGCAGCGGCCAGTGGGTGGGTAATCGCCTGCGCTTTGCGGGCGAGGCCAGTGCCGCCCCCGAGCGGGAGGCCGCACTGTCCAATCTTCTGAACATCATCGGACGGCGCAATGGCGCGCGCTCCATCATCACCGTGGGTTGAATCTATGACTTTCCTGTTTGCTCCACGCCTGCGCTTTACTCTCAAAACAATAGCTGCCAGCGCAATAATTACATGCGCCAGCGGCCAAATTGGCGCCCAAACGGCGGTGGACACCCGCACCGGCAGCGTGCGCCCCAGCGAACCCGTCACGCTCAACTTTGCCAACGCCGAGATCGAGGCTGTGGCCCGCACCATGGCCACCATCACCGGCCGCAACGTGGTGGTGGACCCGCGCGTGAAAGGCCAGCTCAACCTGGTGACAGAGCGCGCGGTGACACCCGCCGCCGCGTTCCAGCAATTCCTGGCCGCGCTGCGGTTGCAGGGCTTCACGGTGGTGGAGGCAGCCGGCCTGTACAAGGTGGTGCCCGAGGCCGACGCCAAGCTGCAGGGCGGCAGCGTGAGCGTGGTGCAGGGCAACGCGGGCAGCGCACCCGGCGGCGGGCAGATCGTCACGCAGATCTTCAAGCTCAACTTCGAGAACGCGGCCAATCTGGTGCCGGTGCTGCGCCCGCTCATCAGCCCCAACAACACCATCAACGTGAACCCCGGCAACAACTCGCTGGTGATCACCGACTACGCCGACAACCTGCAGCGCCTGGCGCGCATCGTGGCGGCCATGGATGTGTCCAACGCCAGCGATGTGGAGGTGATTCCGCTCAAGAACGCGATTGCCAGCGACCTGGCACCGCTGGTGTCGCGCCTGATCGACGGCGGCAGCGCCAACGGGGGCGCCGCCGCTGCGGCCGCGCCCGGCCAGGCCGACACGTCGTTCAAGACCACCCTGATTGCCGAGCCGCGCAGCAACTCGCTGATCCTGCGCGCCGCCAACCCAGCCCGCGTGGCCCAGGTGCGCGCCCTGGTGGCCCAGCTGGACCAGGCGCCTGCGCCGGGCAGCAGCGCCGCCAGCGGCAACATCCATGTGGTGTACCTCAAGAACGCCGATGCCACCAAGCTGGCCACCACCCTGCGCGCAGCCATGGCGGCCATGGGCGGCAACAATGGTGGTGCGGCGAGCGGCGGTGGTGGCGCCAGCGCGCCCGCACCCAGCACGGGGCTGAGCACTGGCGGCATGCTGTCCACCAACGGTAGCTCGTTCGGCAGCAGTAGTACGGGCGGCCTGGGCTCCAGTGCGAGCGCCATGGGCACCAGCAGTACCAACAACAACCAGCCCTCCACCGGCGGGCAGATCCAGGCCGACCCCACCACCAACTCGCTCATCATCACCGCGCCCGAGCCGCTGTACCGCCAGCTGCGCGACGTGATCGACAAGCTCGACGGCCGCCGCGCACAGGTGCTGGTCGAAAGCCTGATCGTCGAGGTCTCCGCCAACAAGGTAGCCGAGTTCGGCATCCAGTGGCAGGGCGTTCTGGGCAAGAACGGTGATGGCACCGTGGGCGTGATCGGCACCAACTCCGGCCAGGCGGGCGCCAACATCCTGGGAGTCACGGCCGCGCTGGCCTCGGGCTCCACCACCTCCATCGCCTCGGCGGCCAGCTCGCTGGGCAAGGGGCTGAACCTGGCGCTGGCGCCGCGCGTCAACGGCCAGTACTACCTGGGCGCGCTGGCGAACTTTCTGCAGAACAGCGGCGACGCCAATGTGCTCTCCACCCCCAACCTGATGACGCTGGACAACGAAGAGGCGCGCATCATCATCGGCAACAACGTGCCGTTCGTGACCGGCTCGTACGCCAACAGCACGGGCAGCAGCACGGTGAACCCGTTCACCACGGTGGAGCGCAAGGACGTGGGCCTGATGCTCAAGGTGCGCCCGCAAATCAGCGAGAACGGCACCGTGAAGATGGCCATCTACCAGGAGGTCTCCAAGATCGACACCGCCACGCTGAGCAACGCCAACGGCCCCACCACCAGCAAGCGCTCCATCGAGTCGAACGTGGTGGTGGACGACGGCAACATCATCGTGATCGGCGGCCTGCTGGAAGACAGCTACTCGCAAGGCCAGGACAAGGTGCCGGTGATGGGCGACATCCCGGTGCTGGGCAACCTGTTCCGCAGCGAGAACCGCACCCGCAACAAGACCAACCTGATGGTGTTCCTGCGCCCCATTGTGGTGCGCGACAACGCCACCAGCGACGCGCTGATGATGGACCGCTACGAGGCCATCCGTGCGCTGCAGCAGAACACGCAGCCCGCACCCAGCGTGGTGATGAAGTCGGTGTCCGGCGCACCCATCCTGCCCGCGCTGCCACAGCGCGCAGAGCCCGGCGCAGCCACTGTGCCTGCGCAGCCGCTGGCCCCGCTGCCCGCAGAGACTTCGCCACGCTGAAGGGTCGCCACGCATGCGCCACCCCCTGCCCTACGCTTTTGCCCGCACCGCCCAACTGCTGCTGGAGGACGACGGCCACCAGCTGGTGCTGTGGCACGGCCCCAGCCCCGACGCGGGCGCGCTGTCCGAAGTGCTGCGCAAGCACCCCGTGCAACAGCTGCTGCCGCTGGATGCCCCGGCGCTGGCCCAGCGCATCAGCGCCGCCTATTCGCACAGCGAATCGAGCGCCGCCACCGTGGTGAGCGAGGTCGAGAGCGACGCCGACCTCTCGCGCATGATGCAGGAGCTGCCCGCCGTCGAGGACTTGCTGGAATCGGCCGGCGACGCGCCCATCATCCGCATGCTCAACGCCCTGCTCACACAGGCCGCGCGCGACGGCGCGAGCGACATCCACATCGAGCCCTACGAGCGCCATTCGAGCGTGCGCTTTCGGGTGGACGGCACGCTGCGCGAAGTGGTGCAGCCCAACCGCGCACTGCACGCGGCCCTGATCTCGCGCCTGAAGATCATGGCCGACCTGGACATCAGCGAAAAACGCCTGCCGCAGGACGGCCGCATCAGCCTGCGCCTGGGCACCCGCGCCATCGACGTTCGCGTGTCCACCCTGCCCAGCGCCCATGGCGAACGCGCCGTGCTGCGCTTGCTGGACAAGAGCGAAAGCAAGCTGAGCCTGGAAGCCGTGGGCATGCAGGGCGACACCCTGCGCCGCTTCGAGGGCCTGATCGGCCAGCCGCACGGCATCATCCTGGTCACCGGCCCCACGGGCTCGGGCAAGACCACCACGCTGTACGCAGCGCTGGGCCGGCTCGACGCCACGCGCAACAACATCATGACGGTGGAAGACCCCATCGAGTACGAGCTGCCGGGCGTGGGGCAAACGCAGGTCAACAGCAAGATCGAGCTGACCTTTGCCAAGGCCTTGCGCGCCATCCTGCGGCAGGACCCGGACATCATCATGATCGGCGAAATCCGCGACTTCGAGACCGCGCAGATCGCCATCCAGGCCTCGCTCACCGGCCACCTGGTGCTGGCCAC
>JADHED010000487.1_pt1 | contig 47682 bp, 45 predicted proteins | sample 8952041 | NCBI WGS metagenome assembly JADHED01 (sample SAMN16124423, study PRJNA663239) | bioreactor sludge metagenome | isolation source: sludge (control) | place: India:Bengaluru | collected 2018-09-08 | reverse complement strand
GCGTAGCCGTATGGATATACTGACGGAACAAGAGATTACCAATCTTGTAAACAAATCGGCTTTGGTGCATCAATACAATAAAACAGAAGACCGCGAGAGTGCTTATGAAATACTGACTCAGAAAATGAATGCAGCAAAAGAAGAAGCGCAAGAGCAGGAAACAGCAAGCAAAACAAAAAGCAAACCGGAAGAAGAAAAAAGCCTTGTCGAGACCATTACAGAAAATCCTATAGCCCGCAGTATGATGCGTACGGCCGGCAATATATTGGTGAGAGGATTGCTAGGTTCTTTAGGGTTGAGTGGTACTACATCCCGCAAAAAGAAAAAGAGCTTCTTTTAGAATCTATTCTTCACGCCACTCTTTGCCTGTAAGGGTTAGAAATACATCTTCAAGATTGGCTTCTTTTACCTCTTTGGTTCGCTTGAACCCTGATGCGATAAGATTGTCAATAAGCTCATCAGGTGTATTCAGAGCTATAATAGTACCACTGTCTACAATGGCTACCCTATCGCAAAGTACCTCTGCTTCATCCATGTAGTGCGTAGTAATAACAACAGTCGTTCCCCTGTCTCTTACCTGTTTGATGAGTTCCCAAAGATTACGGCGAGCCTGCGGGTCAAGACCGGTTGTCGGTTCATCGAGAAATATAATAGCAGGTTCGTTTATCAATGTTGTGGCAATAGAAAAACGTTGCTTTTGCCCTCCGGATAATTCTTTAAACTTGTTTTTTGCTTTGTCTCTCAGATTTACGGTATCAAGTAATGCCAAGGCATCTACGTTTCTATTATAAAGTCCTCCAAACAATTCTATTATCTGTATCAGGTTCAGATTGGGATAATATCCTGCTGCCTGTAGTTGAACCCCTATTACCTTCTTAATTTCATTAGCCTCTTTATCCAGGTTCATTCCTTTTACCCATACCTCACCAGATGTCTTTTCTCTCAGGGTTTCAATAATTTCCAGTGTCGTTGTTTTGCCTGCGCCATTCGGCCCTAACAATCCGAATATCTCTCCTTCTTTCACTTCAAAGCTGATACCCTTCACAGCCGTGAAATCGCCGTATTTCTTAACCAGATTATTAACCCTGATAATACTCATGAGATGCAAGTTAAAGACGAATGTTTATTTTTCAATCAGGAAACAACAACGATGCAGTTTGCCCTGAAAATCGAAAGGTGTGGTAGCTGCAGTAATATCTTTTATGTATGGTGTAGGTATGCTATCCTTATCCAGTACAAAGTTTCTGTAGTTATTGCTGAAGTATATTTTACCACCGTCTCTGCAGCTTTTTAGTAATTGCTTTATCAGCGAAACATGATCTCGCTGCACATCAAATGTTTCATCCATGCGTTTGCTGTTAGAGAATGTCGGCGGGTCGCAAATGATTATGTCAAATGTATCAGCAGGTAGTTCTTTAATTACTTCCATAACATCTGCATTTACAAACTCGTGCTTGTCTTCATTATACAGTTTGTTATACTGCATATTGCGTTTTGCCCAATTGATGTATGTTTTCGACAAATCGACAGAGGTAACACTGGCTGCACCACCATGTGCTGCGTATACACTGAATGAACCTGTATAACAAAACAGATTTAGTATACTTTTACCCTTACATTCTTCACGTACCATATTACGCGTTATACGGTGATCAAGAAACAAACCTGTATCTAAGTAGTCTGTCAGGTTGATGATAAAATTAAGTCCACCTTCAGGAACTATTCTTTCAACTTTTTCCTCCCCGAATTTTTCATACTGTCCCTGCCTGCCTGCCTTACGTTGGCGTACCTTCATAAAAATACTCTCAACAGGCATTTCTAATACTTTAGCAATGGTTTCTTTGCATGCTTGCAGCCAAGCTTCATGCTCTTCGTCCTCCATACCATGTTTGCGTTTATACTCTGCAGCATGTACTACATCCTTATACACTTCTATGGCAAATGGAAACTCAGGCAAATCGTGGTCATAGAACCGATAACAAGCAATATCTTGCTTACGAGCCAGCTTACTGATGTGTTTATACACTTTCCGCAAGCGGTTTTCAAACATTTCAAGTTTCTTAGAGAAATCGTATTCCATTATGAATGCAAGATAATGCAGAAAGAGCAAGGCTTTCGACCTTGCTCTTTCTATTTAGTTATAACTCACCTGCTTTACTACAGGAGGTGTGTAGGTTTTCTTTTTATTGTGTGGCAGTTGGGTAGCACGCTTTGCATACTTCAAGCTATCTTCTTTCGTGTATGGATAATCTTTATGATATACCAATTCATCTACCTGATAATCTTCTTCGCGCATCAGCCTCCCATTGTCGGCATCATAAAAGCGCCATGTGCCATGTTTCAGGCTGCTGCGTTCTGTAGGAATAATGCGACGAATTTCTTTATGTGATACAGGGTCTGTCACAAAAAAAGTGTCAAACGGATATTGTGGATTAAGTCCTCTATAATATCCAATACAGGTTAACCTGCCATTTTCATAATACTTAGCCTCACCGTCAAGCACATTATTCCTGAATGTTTCAGAAGAAGTCAATTGTCCTGTTCCATCCATTTTGTACCAGACACCTGCTTTATGTCCATGATCATAAAGACCGAATTCTGTGAAGCCTGGTTCTCCCATTCTTGGAGGAGCTGAAATAACCCACATACCGTCAGGTTTCCCTTTATTATCCTTTTTATTTACATCTCCAGCTGGTAAAGATGGAGCCTGCTTAACAGTCTGTGCAACAACACTAAGTGTTGTGACTAAGAGCAATATGCTTAATATGGGCTTTAATAAAGTCATTCAGTTTATTTACACGGCAAATGAGCTGCCACATCCGCAGGTACTACTTGCATTTGGGTTTTTAAATACAAAACCACGGGCATTCAATCCGTCTTCAAAGTCAATGGTCATGCCAAACAGATAAATACCGTGTGCCTTCTTCATTATAACGGGAATACCATCTATTTCATATGTTTCGTCATCAGCTTCCTTGGCATCAAAACCCAGTACATAGCTCATACCTGAGCATCCACCACCCTTTACTCCTATTCGCAGGCTTTGGCTTGCATCAAACCCTGGCTCATCCATCAGTCTTTTTATCTCAGCAATTGCCCCTTCAGTCAGGCTTACTGGGCTTTGCAACGTAGTTTCCATTAATATGTATTTTGTACAAAATTACCACCATCCTCTCCCCTATCCAAATAAGGATTAGCTAACAACGGATACATTAACTAAATATATAGAAAAGAAATGGTATAACGTATCTTGAAGAACATTTTTTACATTTGCCATCCAATAATTAAATTTTTAGCATGAGCGAGGCTTTAGATATAATATTTGATGACGCAAGTAGCCTGATGAAAAAGGCTATTCTGCACCTTGAAACTGAATTGAGCAGGATTCGTGCCGGCAAAGCAAACGTGGCTATTCTGGACGGTGTTTTTGTAGAATACTACGGTGCATCAACGGCATTGTCGGGTGTTGCCAATGTGACTACGCCTGATGCACGCACCATTTCTATCCAACCATGGGAGAAAAATATGCTTGGGCCTATAGAAAAAGCAATTATTGCCAGTAACATAGGTCTGAATCCGCAGAACGATGGTAATATTATCCGCCTTTTCCTGCCACCACTTACTGAAGAACGCCGTAAAGAATTGGTGAAACGTGTAAATGGCGAAGGTGAACAGGCAAAAGTATCTGTACGTAGCATACGCAGAGATGCCATAGAAGCTGTAAAAAAACTACAGAAAGATGGTCTTAGCGAAGATGCAGCGAAAGATGCAGAGGCGTATATTCAAGGGTTTACAGATAAAAACATTGTTTTGGTAGATCAGCACTGCAAAGACAAAGAAAAAGAAATAATGACTGTTTGATGTAAAACCCTGGCACTTGTCAGGGTTTTTAAATATTGATTGTATGCACGATTGGCAACAACAAATCTTACTACTTTTTTCTATACCTATCTATGCGATACTGATACCGCTGGAGATACTTCTCAGTAATTATCATCATCGTAAATACTATTCGTGGAAGGAAACTATGATGAATGTATACCTGAATTTACTGAATGCAGGTATAGACCTTTTGCTGCGTGCCGGTGCGTTGGCAATACTTATTTACTTTTCGCAGTTTGCACAGATAAAAGACTGGAACCCAATTGCATATTGGGGGCTGTTGTTCTTATTTGAAGACTTCTTGTTTTGGATAGAACACTACGTAGACCATAGCAGCCGCTTTTTCTGGGCTGTACATGTAACGCATCATAGTAGTGAAGAGTATAACCTCAGTACAGGTTTCCGCTCATCTGTATTTATGCCATTCTATAGGTTTATGTATTTTATACCACTGGCTGTTATTGGCTTCGATCCTATTGATATCATATTCATGTATGCATTAACACAGACCTATGGCATATTAGTGCATACACAAGCCATCAAGAAATTGCCACGTTGGGTAGAGTATATTTTTGTTACACCATCTCATCACCGTGTACATCATGCCAGCAATGCACCTTATCTGGATAAAAACATGGGTATGGTGCTGATAATATGGGATAGAATTTTCGGCACATTTGTAGAAGAGATGGAAGAAGAACCACCACATTACGGATTAACAACACCTATTGATAAACCTCACCACCCTGTTAAAATTGTGATGCACGAATGGCAAAACATAGCACAGGATTTGAAAAAGAAAGTATCGCTAAAAGCTAAACTGGGTTATATATTCCAACCACCCGGATGGAGTCACGATGGCAGCAGAAAAACATCACGGCAATTAAGAAAAGAATGGAAAGAAAAACGGGAGGCATTATAAGCCTCCCATTTTCATTATCAGTTTATATTCATCAGGTTTTACAGTTCCTACGCTTAGCCTGGATAATCTCACCAAATCCATATCCTTCAGTGTAGGTGTGGCCTTGATGTCTGCAAGTGTTACTGGGTTTGGCATCGCTTTTACAGGCTTCAAATCTACTACTACCCAGTTCGGGTCTTCCGTCGTTGGGTCTTGGTAGGCTGTCTTTACTACTTCTGCAATACCAACTATAGCCAAGCCTTCATTGCTATGATAAAATAATACTTGGTCGCCTTTTGCCATAGCTTTCAGGTTGTTGCGTGCAGCGTAGTTGCGTACGCCATCCCAATGCGTTTTTTTATCTTTTACAAACTGTTCCCAACTGTATTTGAAAGGTTCTGATTTTACGAGCCAGTAGTTCATTGTGCTAAATGATTTTTCAAAGTAAAAATATCTCTTTTCAATAACAGAGAAACAGAATATTTGTTTCAATTACTACAAAAAGAGAAAGCGTCCTTACAGGGACGCTTTCTCTTTTATTATGCTTATGAAAATCTTGTTGATTGATTACAGTTGCGTAGCAGTGTAAACTACATCTACAGTATAAGTACCTGCAGGATAAGCGAAACCAGGTGTTGCATTGTACTGGATGCTGAATGTTTGGTTGCCACCGTTGTTACAGTTGCTCAACAGGTTTTGTGCAGTTGCACTCAAATCAGCATAAGTAGTGGCGCTGAACGGAGAAGCGATAGTACCACCTGTTGCATTTGCAGGAACACGCAGGTCAAGAACACCAGAAACAGGCATTACAGGAGCAGGTGTTGTAGTACCTGTATATGAGAAGTTAGCAGCGTTTGTTTTTACAGTTACGCCGAATTTTTTGTTTGAACGTACTTTCAGTTCCTGGTTAGAAGAGCTAACACCGTTTGCATAATCATTAACTGTATTGAAAGCCAGGTTAACAGCAGCACCTGTTGCGGTAGTAGATCCTGTGAAAGTCAACTCGATAGCGTTGCTCAGGTTCAGGTTAACTGTTTGAGTAGCTGTTGAAGCAACTTGTGCTTTTGCTGCGATACCAGAGATTGTCAGAGCTACGATTGCGATTACTTTTTTCATTTTAAATGTGTTTTGTTTGAGTTATTTGAATGTTGTTTGTGTTTGTTTGCTATTGTGATACAAAGATGCAACGGGAAACACCCTATTGCCAAAAAATCAGGCTCTGTTAACCCTGCCTTTGCAACCCGTTAGCAAACGATTAACAAACGTACATACCGGAAAATAGTCTGAAAACCAATCGTGACAGGCTTTTAACAGTTATTTGCACACCTTAACATTTCCTTGTGAGAATTAGGAATCTCGTTTGAATAGGTATAGGCAAACGATCTAAAAAACGAATAAGATGAAAAATGGGTTGATTACAATAATAAGTGTTGCGCTGCTTGGTATGGCGATACCTACCGTAATACCAACGATAGCTAAAGCGCAACCTGGCGTATCGGTTTCTATTCAGACATTCTATGATGAATTGTCTCCTTATGGCCAATGGATGGACTACGGTAGTTATGGTTATGCTTGGCGCCCAAATGTAAGAGGCGATTTCCGCCCATACTATACTGGTGGTCGCTGGGCTATGACTGAATATGGCAATACATGGGTTTCTGATTATGACTGGGGTTGGGCACCATTCCACTATGGTCGTTGGACGTATGATGATTATTATGGCTGGATATGGATACCCGATACAGAATGGGGACCTGCTTGGGTAACATGGAGAGATAACAGCAGTTATTACGGTTGGGCGCCAATGGCACCTGGTATTAGTGTAAACGTATCATTCGGGTCGAGGTATTATGTACCAAACGACTGGTGGGTATTTGTACCATGCGGACAAATATATAATCCACGCTTCCACAATTACTATCGCGGACCGAGGTATAATACTACTATCATAAATAATACTACCATCATAAATAATACATACATCAACAATAGGAGTACGTATGTATGTGGCCCACGTGGTAGCGAGTTTCAACGCCGTACAGGTCAGCGTGTGCAAACGTATAATATTAATAATGTGAATCGTCCGCAACGCATGAGTATCAATAACAATACAGTAAATGTATATCGTCCGCAGGTTACAAACAGCCCACGCGGTGCTAATGCAAGACCTGAACGATTTGTAGCGGCAAACCCGCGAAGTAATAATGTGGAAAATGCTAATGAGGTACGTGGTAGCAGGGAAAATGGTTTCAGAAATGGTGAAATGCGCAGACGTGAAAATGTTGAACAGAACAATCGCCCAATGAGAGGTGGAATGGAGAATAACCGTCCTGCAGAAAGAGAAAGGTGGACTACAAACGAAAATCCTCGTGGTTATGAAGCGCAACGTGGTCAACAGCAGGATATAGAAAGGCGCAGACAGCAACAATGGGAAAATCGTCCGCAAAGAGAAAATGTTCCTGTACAACAGGAGCCTGTAAGGGCTGAACGTCCGCAACGTTGGGAAAGAACAGAGCAACCACGTGCAGAGCGCCCGCAACAATGGGAACAACCGAGAGCCGAACGCCCAAGGATGGAGCAAAGACAAATGGATAGACCTGCAAGGGCAGAGCGAAGTGAACCACAAAGAATGGAAAGACAACAACGTTGGGAGCAACAACCGCAACGTAGCGAAGCTCCACAGCAAAGAAGTTTTGAAAGACAAGCACCTGCACGCGAAGAGCGTAGCGCCCCGGCAGAACGTTTTGACCGTGGCGGAGGCAGAGGCAGATAAAATAGTTGGTTTGTTGGTTAATGGTGAATGGGGCTCCTTCGGGGAGCCCTTTCATATTTTACCACACCAAGGCGCTGGCACCAAGTATAGCTGCATCAGTATCGGGCAATGCAGATAAAAGTAATTCTACTTTGCCTTTATAAATATGCAGCAGATTGTTTTCGAGATGTTTTTTCACTGGCTTCAAAAGCAGGTCTCCTGCTTTTGCTAATCCGCCAAAGAAAATAATAGCTTGTGGCGATGTTATGGCTACAACATCTGCCAAAGTTTGTCCAAGTAGCATACATGTATAGTCAAATACATCTAATGCCAGTTTATCGCCAGTCAGGGCTATATCATATACAGTTTTAGAAGTAATCTTTCCTTTAAAATCGCGCAGTAAGCTCTTATCTGTCCTTACATCCAGCCATTTTTCTGCTGTGCTGGCCATACCTGGAGATGAGCAATATTTTTCAAGACACCCCATTCTGCCGCAACCACATTCACGTCCATCGCGTACTGCTATCATGTGCCCTACTTCGCCGGCAAACCCATCGTGGCCATAAACCAACTGTCCGTTTGCAACAATACCACTGCCAACACCTGTGCCCAGTGTTATCATGATAAAGTCCTTCATATTGCGTGCCACACCATATTGCATTTCGCCAATAGCAGCAGCATTAGCATCATTTGTAAGTGTTACAGGCAATCCGAATGCTTCGCTGAACATTTCGGCAATGGGTATAATGCCATACCATTCCAGATTGGCTGCATTTACAATTTCACCAGTGTAGAAGTTGCCATTTGGTGCACCTACGCCTATACCCTTAATATGTTGGCGTTTTACCTTCTTTATGAGCGGATTAATCTCTTTGGCTAATGCCTTTACGTATTGTGCGGCAGTAGCATAGCCTTTGGTAGGCATACTACCCTGCTCTATTATCTGTCCACGCCTATCTACAATACCGAAAGCGGTATTTGTGCCCCCTATATCTATACCTAATGCAAGTGGTTGTTGCTCCATGTAGTTAATTACGCAATAAAATTAAACAACAACATTTGCAAAAGCGATAGGTCTAATGTTTTTTGTTTCAACAGCTTATCGTCAAAAAACATTGGCAGGTGTAGAAAATAAGCCATAAGGGTTCTATATTTAGCATTACAACATCGCATTATGCAAACAGATAAAAAGCAATCGTACACTACTTCGCTGATACTAGTGGGATTACTATATTTCATTTTCGGCTTCATTACTTGGCTGAATGGTACTTTGATACCATTCCTGAAAGCAGTGTGCCAGTTGAATAACTTTCAGTCTTACTTTGTAACGTTTGCCTTCTTTATTTCTTATTTCGTAATGGCTTTACCATCTTCTGCTATTTTGAATAAAACAGGTTTTAAGAAAGGTATGAGCCTGGGGTTATTGGTAATGGCGGGCGGTGCTTTGTTATTTATACCTGCAGCCATGCAACGCAATTATATGCTGTTCCTTACAGGGTTGTTTACTGAAGGGCTTGGTTTGGCAATATTGCAGACTGCTGTGAATCCATATGTAACAATCCTAGGTCCTGCAGAAAGTGCGGCAAGCCGTATCAGCATGATGGGTATTGCAAATAAAGCAGCAGGCATGATATTACCGGCTATCATGGCGGGTATATTGTTGTCTGGTGTTGACGGTATTAATGAACAAGTAAATGCTACAACGGATATAGCTCAAAAAGAACAACTGCTCAATGAATTAGCTCAACGCATCATTAATCCGTACATAGTGCTTGCAATAGTACTTGTAGTATTAGCATTACTCATTAGAGTTTCACCTTTGCCCGATGTGAATGATACCGAAGAAAATCCTGATACTGACGACTCAACCCATCCTACAATCTGGCATCATACCTACCTTATACTTGGGGCACTTGCCATATTTTTCTATGTAGGTGTTGAGGTAATAGCGGGTGATTCAATCATTAGTTATGGTACATCTCTTGGTATACCTATTGAGGAGGCTAAATGGTTTACATCTTTTACACTTGGTTGTATGGTGGCTGGTTATTTTGCCGGCATTATCCTTACTCCTCGCATCATATCGCAAGAGCTGTTTTTGAGGATATGTACAGTTTTAGGACTTGTATTAGTAGTTGGTGTACTTACAACTACAGGTAAAACATCTGTATATTTTCTGGCATCACTTGGTTTTGCACATGCTATTATGTGGCCGGCAATATGGCCAATGTCACTGAAAGGATTAGGCAAGTTTACCAAAACAGGTTCTGCATTGTTGATAATGGGGATTGCAGGTGGAGCAATACTTCCGTTGCTGTATGGTAAAATGGTAGATGTGTCTGGCAACAGGGCTGCTTACTGGGTAATGATTCCTTGCTATCTGTACATATTGTTTTTTGCGGTGGTAGGACATAAAATCGGCTATAAAAAGAAGTCGTAAAAAATCTAATGGTATAGTAATGAGAACGTAACTTTGCACCCTTACAGATAGCGGAGCAATGGAACTACAGCAATTACTGAATACACATTTCGATACATACTCAGCAGCACTTACCAATTACGATACCAAAGGTATGGCACATCATTTCGCCATTCCGTGTACTTTCCTTTCTGCAGAAAAAGCTACTGCCTTTAATGAAAGTAGTAAGTTGGAAGGCATGTTCAATCAAGGGATTGGTTTTTACAAGCAATTCGGTATTACACTGGCAGAAGCCGAGATAAGAAACAAACGTATGATTACTGAAAATATAGCCCATGTGAAAGTGAGGTGGAACTACTTTAACAGTAACAAGCAATTGCTTTACAGTTGCGATTATGAGTATATCCTGAAAGCTGTAAAGAACAAAAAATGGGAAATTGAAATGGCCATCTCCATCAACGAAAAGCAACAAATGGAAACATGGTTGAATAACAATAAAAAAAGCCAACTAATTTAGTTGGCTTTTTTTATTATGATTATTGTACTGCTATTTGAAAGCATTCAGACCTGTTACATCCATACCAGTTATCAGTAAGTGAATGTCGTGTGTACCTTCATAAGTAACAACAGATTCTAGATTCATCATGTGACGCATGATGCTGAATTCACCCGTAATACCCATACCACCAAGCATTTGCCTTGCTTCACGCGCTACTTTAAGTGCTATATCACAACTATTACGTTTAGCCATAGAGATTTGTGCAGGTGTTGCACGGTCTTGATCGCGCAGCACACCAAGACGCCAGTTCAGCAATTGGCTCTTAGTGATTTCGGTAATCATCTCTGCCAGTTTCTTTTGTGTCAATTGGAAACCTGCAATAGGACGGTCGAACTGAACACGTTGTTGTGTATAGCGCAATGCAGTGTCGTAACAGTCCATCGCACAACCCAATGCACCCCAAGCAATACCATAACGTGCGCTCGACAGGCATGTCAATGGTCCTTTCAGACCTTTTACGCCTGGCAATATATTTTCCTTAGGTACTTTAACGTTATCAAAAACCAGTTCACCTGTTGCAGAAGCACGCAGTGACCATTTACCGTGTGTTTCAGGCGTGCTAAAGCCTTCCATGCCACGTTCTACTATCAAGCCATATATTTCTCCGGCTTCATCTTTAGCCCATACTACAGCTACATCAGCAAACGGAGCATTTGAAATCCACATCTTAGAACCATTTAATACAACGTGGTCACCTGCATCTTTGAAATTGGTAAGCATGCCTGCAGGGTTTGAACCATGATCAGGTTCTGTAAGACCAAAACAGCCCATGTACTCACCTGTAGCCAATTTTGGCAGGTATTTCATTTTTTGCTCCTCACTACCAAATTTGTAGATTGGGAACATAACCAGAGAACCTTGTACAGATGCAGTAGAGCGTACGCCACTATCGCCACGTTCCAGTTCCTGCATCATAATACCATAAGAGATGTAGTCAAGACCGGGACCGCCGTATTTTTGAGGAATGAATGGGCCAAAGCAACCTAATTCACCAAGACCTTTGATAATTTGTTTAGGAAATTCTGCCTTTTGAGCATATTCTTCTATAATCGGGCTGATTTCTTTCTTTACATAAGCACGAACAGTATCGCGTATTAGCTTGTGTTCGTCTGTCAAAAGTTCATCTACCAGGTAATAATCGGGATGTTGATACAAGTCTTTTTGCATATCAAATGTTAAATAGTGGCGCAAAGGTAGCATTTTTGGCAGTTGCGATATAGCTTTGCATAAAATCTGACTAAAATATCTCTGTGTAAGTTAAACTATTGCACTATAGGATAAATCCATATAGCTGCAAACACAATCTGGCAGAGGATTTAACGTTTATGTCTATGTTTTATGACAATATGGTGAGAAAATGTCGATAAAACGGAACGGATTTTGAGGCTTTATAAAATTATAGAAAATCGAAGATTCTAACAAACTTTTTTGTCAGTTCATTCGTCTATATAATAACTAAGCAATATATTTAGTAGTTAAATTTAAATTTTAATATATTATGAGGCAGTTAAAAATTGCCACCCAGATCACCAATCGCGATTCTCAGGCAGTAGAAAAATACCTTCAGGAAATCAGTAAAATATCAATGATTACACCGGAAGAAGAAACTACCCTTGCTCAGAAAATCCATATGGGTGATCAGCGCGCATTAGAGAAGTTAGTTAAAGCTAACCTGCGTTTCGTAGTATCGGTGGCAAAACAATACCAACATCAGGGTTTGTCTCTGAGTGACCTTATCAACGAAGGTAATCTGGGTCTGATAAAAGCAGCTCAGCGTTTTGATGAAACCAAAGGTTTCAAATTCATATCATACGCTGTATGGTGGATTCGTCAGTCAATTTTGCAAGCATTGGCTGAGCAAGGTCGTCTGGTACGTTTACCACAGAACAAGATAGGTACTTACAATAAGGCTAATAAAGCATTCATAGCTTTCGAACAGGAAAATGAACGCGAGCCGTCTACTGAAGAACTGGCAGAAATCTTGGATATGAGTGAAACTGAAATCACCAACATATTTACAAGTAATACTCGCCATACCTCTTTAGATGCTCCTGTTCATGAAGCTGAAGACGTCGCAATGGGCGATTTGCTGGAAGGTAGCAGTGATACAGATGACGATGTGATGAAAGACTCTTTGAGGGCTGAAATCAAACGTATCCTGAAATCTCTGAGTGTTCGCGAAGCTGAAATACTTGGTGCATACTTTGGTCTTGAGGGCGACGATGGCCCTACAATTGAAGAGATTGGTGAAAAATACGACCTTACTAAAGAACGTATTCGCCAAATTAAAGAACGTGCTATTAAGCGTCTTCAAAAAGCACGTTACAGCAATGCATTGAAAGTATATCTCGGGTAATTTTTTTATATTTTTCACTTAAAGGACCACATTTTATTTGTGGTCCTTTATTTTTTTGTATAATTACGTTTGGAACAGAGCAGATGCTCAATGTATTAATAAAAAAGAAACGCACCCTAACACTTTCTAATAATATAGTGTCTAATTCATATCTCCACCTGACAAATTTTATTCATGAACTCGAAAAAATTAACCCTCTTTGTAATAAGCTTGATTGCAATAATATTCTTCTTAAGTATTGGTTATAATAAGCTGTGGCTTAATGAACGAATTATGGTTTTTAACGACGAGCTTTATGATCACCTAGAACATATGAAGCTTGACGAGCGAAAAATGATGAGATGGGGCAACCCCTATTCTGCATGTTCATCAATAAACGACTACTTGAAAAAAGAAAAAATTAAAGATGCCCTAATACTCATGCCCCCTGCTTCATATGCAAATAAATTCACACAAAATGTAGTGATGCCTGAACCTGTAGTTTGTTATCTCTTTGCAAATTTACGGGCTACTACTATAGATGCTAAAGATGTATATAATGCTAACTATTGTGTGGTTTCTAACAATGGGAATATGTCACTTAAAAAGCTGGATGACAGTAGTGCTGTTGCAAGTATAATAGAAGAATATAAATCTGTAAAATAGTAAAGTTGATGAACACCATAGGATTAATACTTATTGTAGCAGCACAATTTTTTATTGGCAGAGGCATTCTACATATTTTCAATATAAAAGGAAAGGCAATTGTTCTTTTCGCAATGTCAAGCATTGTAGGTATTGCAGTACTTTCAATGCTACCTATGTTATTAGAAATTGTAAAATTACCAATCAACAAAAACAACGTTTTACTATCAATAGTAGTTTCTGTCATTGCATCCAATCTATTTGTAATAAAACGATATAATTTTTCAACAATCATCTCTAAGAAGATAAAGTTTCCTGAGCTTTATGAGATATTATTTATAGTTGTGTATGCTGTACTGTTAATACCTAGTGTTTGGCGTTGCTATTATTATCCCCCGTACGCCAGAGACGTATTATCCGGGCCTGAAGCTTTATCACATTTTACATTGATTGAACAGAAAATCAGTAATTCTGTATTTACAGTCAATTTGCTGGATAGTACTCCGAATTTATTGAAGCCACCGTATATAACAGATTTGCAGGTTATTTATAAGATGTTTGTTCATCCATTTGGTCAGCTTTGGTTGAGTATATTAGTAATATCGTTTCTTATTTGGTTTTATGGCATAATTCGTGACAGACTACATCCTGTATTGGCTGGCATGGTTATGTTACTTTTCATTACTATACCTGAACTGTATGGTTATACATATGTTCTGTTGTGGGAGTATAGTAACATGGTGTTCTTTTTCGCAGGATACTATTATGTGTTTCAATATACCAGAACCAAAGAGTACAATCTCTTTTTGTTTGGCGTGTTGTTGTTTGGTTTCGCAACATTTGTGCGACTAGATACACTAATATTCATCGGACTAACTTTGCCTCTGCTATTTATTTATATGTATAGAGGTAAGATTGCTATACCACGTATTGCTTACTCACTCGTGCTATTATTAATAGTGCCACTTGTATTCTACTTTGTTTGGGTAAATATTTTTGTAAAGTATTACCTGCCAATAGGTACAAATTTGGAAAGTGAATTAAATCCTGGTCCAATTTCGAGATACTTCGATTGGATAGGCCGAATCAATAATGAGTTGATTTTTGGTGGTGACAATCTTCAGTTGTACTGTTATATTATATACATCTTCATGTTAGTGTTCGTTGCTGACATAATTGTATATAGGAAAAAGCTCAGTAAAGAAGCAGTCTTTATGTTGATTGGCATAGCTATAATATACTTCGGACTACCGTTGATGAGCTATTTTACTAAATGGTTCAATATCACTACAGCAAAGCGAGGCATATTCAAGATGTTCCCTTTAATAATATTGTATCTGTGTAATAGTCCGCTTGTACTAAAGTTATCAGAAGCCATAAAAGCATTCGAATTTCCGTCTATTGAAGAGAAGCAAATGAAAGCTGTACCTGTAGCTAAACCTGCAGGAAAGAAAAAGAAATAACTACTTTTTACCTCTGAAAAGAAATAATAAGATATAGGTAAGCAGGTACGCAACAGTACCTGCTGCTATGCTCAATACCGTACCACCCAAAAAGAAAGCTAATCCTTCTTGTATAAAGCGTTGCAGTGTAAGGTCTTTCCAGGCAATAATCCATTCAGTATTACCAAGTAGCCATTTACCTGTAATTAAGCTGCCCATCCATATAAATGGTGTGAAAGGAAATATACTAATGTTGGCTGCCAGAATGAATAGTGCTTTATTCAATCGCATTAGTATAGCCGCAGGTATACCTATTGCCAATTGAAAGCCCCATACAGGCACTATACCCATAAAGACACCAAAACCTACAGAAGCTGCTTTTGTATGATTACTCTCTTCGGGATGAACAAATACAGCTTTCAGTATTTTTTTCCACCCTTCTTTACTAAATAAGAGTTTAATAAAGTCGCGTGGCTTTATCCATAGTAAGGCTATTAATACCAATACAGTGTTTAACACACTGATACGGCTGAAGTCTTTAAAAGGTCGGAAGTGAGAAACCCTTTCTTCAGGCTTAGGGTAATAAACAGAAATAGGAATGTATGTAACATCTACTCCACTCCATGATGCACGTACTATTACTTCTATCTCAAATTCGTACTTGGTAGTAAAATATGTTTTCTTGGCAAGTTTCTGTACAGGATATAAACGATAGCCGCTTTGTGTATCGGGCAGTGTAATGCCTGTGTTTACCCAAAACCAGAAATTACTAAACCTGTTACCAAAGCTGCTTTTCAGTTGCACGTTCTCCTGATTCAGGTTCCTTGCACCTATAATTAAAGCTCCGGGAGTTTCTTCTATCTTATTCAAAAACAATTCAAGATCACTGGCATAGTGTTGACCATCACTATCCATTGTAATTGCATACTCATAACCAAGTTTTGCAGCCTGCTCTATCCCACTGCGCAGTGCCGTTCCCTTACCCTGATTGGGTGTATAGTTAACAGGATGTATGGTTGGGAATTGTTTTAGTATCTCTACAGTATTATCTGTACTGCCATCATTTACAACAATCAGGTCGTCTGTATACTGCAAGACATTGGTTAGCACATCGGCCAATGTACCTGCATTATTATATGTAGGTATCAGCACACAGGCTTTCAGTTGTTTGAACCTTTGTTTGGTGTCTTGCATATCGGGTGCGCAAATGTAATATATAGGTTGCTAATTATTGCTTCTCAGCTTTTGCTTTCAGTTTTGCACACTCCTCCATCTTATTCATTATGCTTTTCTTTTCTCCAATTGTTGCAATTTCATAGTTAAGCGCCCGACCATAGTAATTGATAGCGGGTGAATACCACTGTTTTTGCATACAGTAGTCTCCGGCAATTCTATATGCATCGTAAAAGTTTGGATTGCTTTTTACAACTGCCGCAGTGTCTACAGCCTTATGTTGCAGCAATGCCATTTTATTCTGCCTGAAAATCATAAAATCTTTAAACTGCTTGGTATAGATAAAGCTATCAGGTGCTATGTTCAATGCATTATGGGCAACAGGAATGTCTTTATCCATCTTTGTAGCAAATACTTTATGCATATCATAGCACACATAAGTACCCAATTGCCATGGTGCTGTGCTAACCCACATACGCAGACTGTCAGGCTGAAAGATAACTGAATGGTGTGCTATCAATTGGTTTACTGCCTTCTCATTACCCTCGCCTATGTCTGTGTTCCCAATGCCTTTTCTATCCCTCAGTATATTTGCCATTTTTTGTGGCGTTAACGGATAGTTCTCACTCATCAGCTCTTCTAGTCGTTTGTATCGATACAAAGATGCACTGTTGGTCATTTGTTCTTTATTCAGCTTCTGTGTTTGGAAAAGCTTGCTTTGGTAGTGATTGGTACATTGTATATTATCGGTTGCGGGGTCGTAAACAGATAATTCTTTAGGTGTTTTTTCTATAATGATAGTTTTATGATCTGCTGCACTACCCACTAAAAAACTCTCACTTACAAACATTTTTCTGGTTTTAGCAATAGCTATCGCTTCTTTGATGTTGGATGCATATTGCAGTACTTCTCTTGCTACCAGCGATACAGGTGTTGCGGTATTAAAAGGAATATCGGAAGCAGCTGCATTGATAGTGACTGTAAGCCCCTTCTCATTCATGCCACTTACTACTCCTGTAAACCCACCCCATGTTACGAACATAAACTTATGACCCTTGTCGGGCGCATAGAAAGAAACCATCTTTTCTTCGGCAAACTTATCCCCTACCCAGAAGTCGAAGTTGCGGCCTATCAGCATGCTGCCGTCAGCTGTCTTGCTATCCCATGCACCAAAAGAGGTGCAGCCAACCAGCATCATATTTTGCAAGGCATGGCCAACATCGTGTGCTGAGTGGTAATTTAAAATACGTGTGTAGTTGGTACCTATCCAGTCAAAACTATCAGCAGCAGCATGAGAAATACCATATATTTCCTGTTGATACTCGCCTTTTACATTCTCAGGCAAATCGCGATTGATGAAACCAACCATGTATTTCAGAAACTTCAGATAGCCAGTACTAGGTATCATTTGCTTTATCTGGTCTGTAAATGCTATCTCCTGATTTACGATCAGCTGTTGTGATAGCTTACCATTTTTTACACCAAGTTCAAACGGTTTGCCTGATACGTACATCTCGTAGAGTCCATATTCATTTTTGCGAATCCAGTTGTCGCCAATTGTGTGCAGACTACCATCGGGGTTTGACACCTGCAAAGCGAATGCAGATGTATCAGTCACTTTGGGAGGTACAATATTATCAGAAACACTGTAAACCCATATGCTGAATATGATGACAATCAGTAATGAAATACCTATAAATATACCGAGGCATTTGAGCAGCCAACGAAGAAAACGCATAGTTTGCAAAGATAATTAGTTGTATTGTCTTAATAGGCCGCTTTAACTTATCTGTAGCATTATCTGACCTTCATCATTCTATTACTAATCCAAACAGCCTAATTTTGAAATAGTTTTAGTATTTCACTTTGTATTTTTGAATCATGCAACATTTACTTCTTATAAATATCAAACAACTTGTAGGCTTAGAAAAGGGCGAAAATCGCATCAGCCGTGTTGCAGGCAGCGACATGAAATACCTGCCTTCTATTGACAATGCCTGGTTGTATATGGAAAATGGCCACATCCATAGCTTCGGCACAATGGAAGAGGAGCATTTCATACAATGCAACGACATTATAGACCTGAAAGGTCGAAAGATAGTAATGCCTGCATTTGCAGACTCACATACGCATCTGGTGTTTGCCGGCAGCAGAGAAGGTGAGTTTGTAGATCGTATAAACGGCCTTAGCTATGAAGAGATAGCTCGAAGAGGTGGTGGTATATTGAATAGTGCAGCGAAGTTGAATGCAACTAGCGAAGATGAATTGTTTCATGCGGCATATGAGCGCCTGCACCGGGTAATGGCGCAAGGTACGGGTGCAATTGAGATAAAAAGCGGCTATGGACTGTCTGTTGAGGGGGAGCTTAAAATGTTACGAGTGATACGCAGATTGAAGGAAAGTGTGCATATTCCAATCAAAGCCTCTTTCCTTGCAGCACATGCCTACCCTGTAGAATTTAAGCAAAATCATGAGGGATATATTGATTTAATTATCAATACAATGCTTCCACAAATTGCAGACGAGGGATTAGCAGACTATATGGACGCTTTTTGTGAGGAAGGCTTTTTCAGCGTTGATGAAACAAGCCGCTTGCTGGACGCAGCTGCTAAATACGGCTTAAAACCTAAGATACATGCCAATCAACTTCACTATTCAGGTGGTGTGCAGGTAGGTGTTAAACACAATGCCGTAAGTGTAGATCATCTGGAATGTGTGGGTGAGGCAGAAATTGACGCATTAAAAAGCAGTAATACAATGCCTACCTTATTGCCTGCAGCAGCCTTCTTCTTAGGTATACAATATCAGCCAGCGAGGAAAATAATAGATGCCGGCCTGCCTGTATGTCTTGCCAGCGACTATAATCCAGGCTCTTGCCCTTCAGGAAATATGCCGTTATTATTGACATTAGCATGTACCCAACTAAAAATGACACCTGAAGAAGCCATTAATGCAGTTACTATAAATGGTGCTGCGGCTATGGAGCTGGAACAGGAAATTGGTACAGTTGCCACAGGGAAACGCGCCAATCTGATAATTATGAAGGAAATCCCGAGCTTAGGCTACATACCATACGATTTTGGTAATAATCCGGTTGAAAAACTGATAATCAATGGTAGTATCATTTAATGCCTGACATATTTTAAGAAAAAGGCTGTTTTTGAAGGAAAATCGACAAAAACAGCCTTTTTTATGCACAAAAAGAGGGATTTAACCCCGCTTTTGTTGGGTTTTTTGTTTTTTCAACTACTTTTGCCTTCCGCATAAAAATCAATTATGGCTACAACAGCAGACATCAGAACCGGGCTAATCATCAAACTGGATGGCAGCCTTTATTCAGTAGTAGAATTCGGACAAAATAAGACAGCACGCGCAGCGGCTAAAGTATGGGCAAAGCTGAAAGGTGTAGACAACACCCGCACAATAGAACACACTTGGAACTCAGGCGACAACATCTTCCCTGTTCGTGTAGAACGTCGCAACTATCAGTTCCTTTATAAAGATGACAGTGGTTTCAACCTGATGGATGTTGAAACATTTGAGCAAATGGCAATTCCTGAAAACCAGATAGAACGCCCTGAACTGTATAAAGACGGTCAAGAGTGCTTTATCTTGATAAACACAGAAACAGAACAACCAATGAGTGTTGAGCTGCCTTCAAGTGTTAACCTGCGAGTTACCTACTCTGAACCGGGTGTAAAAGGCGATACTGCTACACGTACGCTGAAGCCTGCAACTGTTGAAACAGGAGCTACAGTAATGGTTCCGCTTTTTGTTAATGAAAACGACCTGATTAAGATTGATACAAAAACAGGCGCTTATGTAGAGCGTGTTAAAGAATAATTTTTATTCCGTTTTACCATTCAATTTTTAACTTTTAAAGATATCCGTCATGGAATTTAAACAGATACAAGAGTTGATTAAGGCTATCAACAAGTCAAACATCAGCGAACTGAGCGTAGAAGAAGGCGATTTTAAAATTACTATCAAACAAGCTCAAACAATCAGTGAAACACAATTTGTAGCAGTACAGGCTCCTATGCCACAAATGTTGCCACAGGCAGCACCGCAAGCTGCGGCATTGCCTGCTGCACCGGCACCTGCAGCTCAGGCAACACCTGCTGCTGCGCCTGCAGCTAATGATAAGTTGATTACAATCAAGTCTCCTATGATTGGTACATTCTATCGCAGTCCGTCTCCTGACAAACCTTCGTTTGTAAATGTTGGTGACGATATCAAACAAGGCGATGTATTGTGCATAGTAGAAGCTATGAAGCTTTTCAATGAAATTGAAAGCGAAGTAAGTGGTAAAATCGTTAAAGTACTGATAGATGACGCATCTCCTGTAGAATACGACCAACCGCTGTTCCTTGTTGAACCGGCTTAATCATATTTGATAAATAGCTGACAGCAATACATGCAGGCATAGCTTGCGTGTATATCTGTCGGCTAATTTGTTAATTACAAAAAAGACTTCATGTTTAAGAAAATACTAATTGCAAACAGGGGCGAAATTGCACTCCGCGTTATCCGCACTTGTCGCGAAATGGGTATTAAGACCGTAGCGGTATACTCTACTGCTGATAAGGAAAGCCTGCATGTACGCTTTGCAGATGAGGCTGTATGTATCGGTAAACCGCAGAGTGCAGATTCTTACCTGAACATACCAAACATAATGGCCGCTGCAGAAATAACAAATGCAGACGCTATCCACCCTGGTTATGGTTTCCTTGCAGAAAATGCAAACTTCTCTGAGATATGTGCAAAGCACAATATCAAATTCATCGGGCCAACACCTGAGATGATTCGCTCTATGGGCGATAAGATGACAGCGAAAGAAACAATGATAAAAGCGGGTGTACCTGTTATTCCGGGTTCTGATGGTTTGTTGGAAAGCCTTGAACAAGCTATTCAACTGGCAAAAGATGTAGTGGGCTACCCTGTTATCCTGAAGGCAACTGCAGGTGGTGGTGGTAAAGGTATGCGTGTGGTATGGGAAGAAAGCGAAATGGAACGTGCTTACAACACTGCCAAAGCAGAAGCTGCTGCATCTTTTAAGAATGATGGTATCTATATGGAGAAGTTTGTAGAAGAACCTCGCCACATAGAAATACAAATAGCAGGCGACCAGTTTGGTACAGTGTGCCATCTTAGTGAGCGCGATTGTTCGATACAACGTCGTCACCAGAAACTGGTAGAGGAATCTCCTTCTCCGTTCATGACGCCTGAACTGCGTAAGAAAATGGGTGATGCTGCTAAGAAAGCGGCTAAAGCCATTAACTACGAAAGTGTTGGTACTATTGAGTTTTTGGTTGATAAACACCGCAATTTCTACTTCATGGAGATGAATACACGTATTCAGGTAGAACACTGCGTAACCGAAGAGGTTATCAACTACGATCTTATTAAAGAACAAATCAAAATTGCTGCAGGTATCGCTATCAGCGGTAAGGACTATGAACCTGAAATGCACGCAATTGAGTGTCGTATCAATGCTGAAGACCCGTATAACGACTTCCGTCCTAGCCCGGGTAAAATTACGGTACTTCACACGCCGGGTGGTCATGGTGTAAGGGTTGACTCTCATATCTATGCCGGCTATACCATTCCTCCGTACTACGATTCTATGGTAGCTAAGCTAATAGCTGTTGCACAAACACGCGAAGAAGCAATTGACACAATGGAACGTGCATTGAGCGAATATGTTATAGAAGGTGTAAAAACAACTATCCCATTCCATCAGCAACTGATGAAAAACGAAGATTTCAGGAACGGTAATTTTACAACCAAATTCATCGAAACTTTCGAACTGAAATAAGCGTTTTTGTAATATTTAAAGAGCTTTGCAAAGGATTTGCTAACGGCAATGATTTGTGAAGCTCTTTGCTTTTTATTAGTTAATTTCGCACCCATATTAGGAAATACCAACATGGCTAAAACATTACTGATAACAGGTGGAGCAGGGTTTATCGGCTCTCACGTAGTTAGGTTGTTTGTAAACAAGTACCCTGATTATAAAATCATCAATCTGGATGCGCTTACGTATGCAGGCAATCTTGAAAATCTGAAGGACATTGAAAATGCATCAAACTATACTTTTGTAAAAGCAGACATTACAGATGCAAGTGCAATGTATGAGCTGTTTGATAAGTATCAGTTTGACGGTGTAATACACCTTGCTGCAGAAAGTCATGTTGACCGTTCTATCACCAACCCGAATGCGTTTATACAAACGAACGTAATGGGTACAGCTAATTTGTTGAATGCTGCACGTAAAGCTTGGGATGGCAACTACGAAGGCAAAAGGTTTTATCACGTATCTACAGACGAGGTGTACGGTTCATTAGGTGAAACCGGCTTCTTCCTGGAGACTACACCGTACGATCCTCAATCTCCGTACTCAGCATCAAAAGCAGCATCAGACCATCTGGTACGTGCTTATGGTAATACTTATCACCTGCCATTTGTGCTTACAAACTGCAGCAATAACTATGGTCCTAATCACTTCCCTGAAAAACTGATTCCGCTCTTCATCAACAATATCTGCAACAACAAACCATTGCCTGTATATGGCGATGGTAAATACACCCGCGATTGGTTGTATGTGGTAGACCATGCTCGTGCTATTGATATAGTTTTCCATACGGGTAAGAATGGTGAAACTTATAATATTGGTGGCTTTAACGAGTGGCAGAATATTGAACTGGTGAAACTGATGTGTGATAAGATGGATGAGAAGCTGGGTCGTGAAAAAGGAACATCAGCACAGTTGATAACATACATAAAAGATCGTCCCGGCCACGACAGACGATATGCGATAGATGCTACAAAAATCAAGAACGAACTTGGTTGGGAACCATCTGTAACATTTGAACAAGGGCTTGAAATAACCATAGACTGGTATCTTAATAATCATGAATGGCTTGACCACGTAACAAGTGGTGATTATCAAAAATATTACAACACTCAATACGCCAACTAATGAAAGGTATTGTATTAGCCGGCGGCTCCGGTACACGTCTTTATCCGTTAACTATTGCTGTCAGCAAACAGTTGATGCCGGTATATGACAAACCGATGATTTATTATCCGCTCTCTACTCTGATGCTTGCGGGTATCAAAGAGATACTTATAATAACTACGCCCGAAGATCAGGCAGGGTTTAAAAAGCTTTTGGGCGATGGTAGCCAGATAGGTTGCAGGTTTGAGTATGTTGTTCAGCCAAGTCCTGATGGTCTTGCACAAGCATTTATTTTGGGTGAAGAGTTTATCGGAAATGACAGTGTGGCATTAGTATTAGGCGATAATATCTTCTATGGTTCAGGTATGGGTACTTTGTTGAAGAACAAAGTAAATCCTGATGGTGCTGTAGTATTTGCATATCAGGTACACGACCCTGAAAGGTACGGTGTAGTTGAATTTGACAAACAAAACAAAGTAATAAGCATAGAAGAAAAACCAACACAACCAAAGTCTAACTACGCTGTACCGGGTTTGTATTTCTACGATAATGAAGTAGTAGCTATAGCTAAAGCTATGAAACCATCTCCGCGCGGAGAGTTGGAAATAACTGACGTAAACAAAATTTACTTAGAAAAAGGCAAACTTGAAGTAGGTGTACTGGACCGCGGTACTGCATGGTTAGATACTGGTACTTTCGACTCTCTACAGGAGGCCGGTCAGTTTATTGAGGTTATAGAAAAAAGGCAGGGTTTGAAAATAGGTTGTATTGAAGAGGTTGCATACCGCATGGGCTTTATTGGTAAAGATCAATTGATGGTGCTGGCTAATAAATACATGAAGAGCGGATATGGCAAGTATCTGGAGATGATAGCAAACGAGAAATAGTAGCCGCTACCAATGTTATATTTAATTCCTTTTATCTCTGCTTTCATTGGTTGGTTTACCAACTGGATAGCTATAAAGATGTTGTTCCATCCTAAGAATCCAATTAAGATTCTGGGTATAACCATACAAGGTATATTTCCTAAAAGACAACAGCAGTTTGCACAGAAACTAGGTGTACTTGTAGCTACTGAACTACTCCACTTCGATGATATTGCATCTAAACTGAAAGACCCTAAGCAACTGGAAACAGTTACGCCTTATATAGAAGAACACATAGACACATTCCTCCGTGTAAAGTTGCAGGAAAAACTGCCTGTTGTTTCCATGTTTATTGGTGATAGCACCATCGGCAAGCTGAAAGAAGGCATGATGGAAGAAATAAATGGTTTGCTTCCTGAGGTGATTGGAAAATATGCCGATAACCTGAGCCAGAAGATGGATATTGAAAAAATGGTGACAGAAAAAGTTGCCAACTTTTCATCAGACAAGTTGGAAGAAATACTTACCGCCATTATGAGCAAGGAGTTTCGCTTTGTAGAAATAATAGGTGGTGTACTTGGCTTCCTAATAGGCGTTATTCAGATTTTCCTTACACAGTTATAAAAAATAAAAGCCACTGAAAAGTGGCTTTACACATTAACACCTGTTTATGACAGGATGCATACCCCTATGCTTAATGTAACTATACAAATATCTATTGTGTAGCAAAGTATAAAAAATCATTGTGGTGAATTGGCAAAATCTGTTGACGAAAAGCTATTATTTCCCGAAACGTTCTGCTACTGTATCATTATAATTTGTACCAACAGGTATTTCTATATCGGCAATATGAATGACTTTGTTCCGTACAAAATTGACCTTGCCGAATGATACTATGTAAGAACGGTGAACACGTAGAAAGTCTTTCTCAGGTAGTTTATCCATAACAGCCTTCATACTCATACGGGCAATAATTGGTTTGCTGTTTTGTAAGTGAATCTTAAGGTAGTTATCTAAACCTTCAATGTATATGATGTCAGATAGCGCAATCTTTACAAGGCTATAGTCTGCACGTACAAAAAGGTAGTGGTTGGTGCTTATCTCTTGTTTGTTCAAATACTTGTAGTACTCATTTGCTTTATTTACAGCCTGCAGGAAACGTTCATTTTCAAATGGCTTCAGTAAATAGTCTATGGCGCTGAGGTTAAAACCATCAACCGCATATTCAGAGTATGCGGTAGTAAATATTACCATTGTTTTATGTGGTACAGCTTTATAAAAATCTATGCCACTCATAGCAGGCATTTTTATATCAAGAAATAATAAATCGACAGGATAATTGCGCAGGTGTTTTAACGCTTCGGATGTTTCTGTAAAGGTTGCTTTCAGGTCTATGAAATCAAGATTGTAACAGAATGCTTTTATCACATTTAGTGCCAATGGTTCATCATCTATAGCAATAGCATTTATCATTTACCAATAAAGCTCTAATAGTACATTAAAATAATCATCACCATCAAGAATTACAAGATTGTGCTTATTGGGATACAACAGTTTCAGCCTTTCTTTGGTGTTATTAATACCGAGTCCTGTGCTGTCTTCCCTGTCAGGTTGTACATATACTTTATTGTTGCGGACATTCAGTACCAATCGTTCGGTAGTAATATCAATCTTTACATCTATCAAAGAATCTTCTTCAGCATTTACACCATGCTTAAAAGCATTTTCAATAAAAGGTATCAACAGAAATGGAACTATATCTTTTCCTGTATCATTTCCGTTTACTGTGTGAAATATGCGCACTTTTGATGATAAGCGCATACGCTGTAATTCTATGTAATTACTGATATAGGCAAGTTCCTTGTTAAGCGGTACTTTATCTTTATCACTCTCACTGATGGAATATCGCATTAGCGATGACAGCTTAACTACTGCGGGTGCTGCATAGTCTGATTTGGTAAGCGCTAATGAATAGATACTGTTAAGTGTATTGAAAAGAAAATGCGGGTTGATTTGTGCTTTGAGAAATGAAATTTCAGCTTCTGTTTTTTCTTTCTGTATTTGTTTCAATCTGCTGTTTGTTTTCAACATCATGGATATGCTCAGTACTACCAGAAAGCGTAGCACATTGTGTATCATATGTCCGTACATAAATACAAAGCTGTTAGACTTTCCCATACTTGGCGGCGGTCGATAATGTCCCTTGCCATGCATATAGTTTGTATCAGGAAAGACAAGATTCGGAGCAATAGTGATAAAGGCAAAACCTATCAAACACCATAGTATATAAAGGACATACTTTTTTTTAAAATAAGTGTTTGGAATAAAGTAATAGTAGTTGGCGTAAAAGAATAGCAATGTCAATACAAACCCGAATATGTCTTTCAGGTGATGATAATCGCCGAGGGATTCAAAAAGGTTGTTAGATCCGGGTGGCGGAGATAATACGGGTATCATCAGGAATGCAAGAGACCCGATAATATGTACCAGTATAAGATTAACCCTGTTGTTCAACACTCCGCTTTTATGTACTGAAACTACATCATTTTTTCTATCATCTATTAACATGCCATTTCGTTATTACCATATCCTTTAAAGAAAGATGAAGCCACCGGGTTTATGTATTCCCAAGTGGCTCCACACTACACCCCATATTATAACTTACTATGAAAACCTATTTCTGCGCTGTCATCATCTTGCATTGGCGGAATGTTCCATTTGCATTTACCACCTCTATTTGATAAATGTAGTTTCCATAAGCCACGCCTAATGCACTCAAGTCAACCGTTACATTGTGCTCTCCTACACCCATACTTCCTTTATCTATCACAGCTACTTTTCTGGCAGATAAATCGAAGATGTCAAATTTCACATTCGATGTTTCATTGAGTGTGAATGGTATAGTTGTTACACCATTGTGCGGATTCGGGAAGTTTTGTCCCATTTTGAATTGTCCGCCTGTCTCTCCCTCATAGTTCATCAATCCTGTAGTGCCGGTACCTTCAACAGTTACTTCAAGATAGCTGCTATAGCTACCGTCTGTATTTGGGGTCAGTGTAGCCATTTGTAGTGAATAGCCGTCTGAGAAGATATTGTCGCTTGACAATGCCATAGGGTCTGCGCCTTTTGTATAAAGACTACTGTTTGCTGCATATATTGCGTTCTTATCAGCAATCGGGAACGTCATTTGCGATACTGCTTTGTATATAGAGCTTAGATATACCTGAAAATGTATATGACATATGCGCCCTGTATACCAACCCGGGAATATGGTTGTAAACTCCACTTCCCCATTTGCATCAGTCATCTGGTAGCCACGTAAATAAGTAGCCGTTGTAGAACCTGGGTTGTTGCTTGTATTATAGCCTGAATAAACACCATCTTTATCACAACTCCATATATTGACACGTGCATTTTGTATTGGCAGGCAGTTTTGAGAGCCTATAATTTTCATTTTCACATGCAGCGTAACACCTGTACGATCTTCCCTCAAATCCTGCCTGAAATAGGTGCTATTTGCTGTAAGGTCAAGCGGAAACGGCCCTTCTGTTTCACTGGGTATCAATGTACAGGCAGTAGCCTTATTTGCTGCCGTAGTAGCCGCTTCCATTTTAGACAGTGGCAATACACTGCCAACACTAGCAAGGCCTATTCCTTTTAAAAAATCACTTCTTTTCATAACAGGTAGTTTTAGTTTGTGATCAGATACTTATATAAAGTTGATTTGGAACCATTTAAGAAAAAAATGATTGACGGGAACGGGCAGTTTTCTGTGGCGAATCGGAATAATACAGCCTTAGGGTCATAAAATTGTCTGTATAGATATAGTATATACCTATCAACATCAGTATTTATGGCTTTGCAGGCTTATCCCATTGTCAAAGCCGGGCAATATTGTAACTTTGCCCTTCCAAACACATTATTCACTTAATGGCACACTATTATTCACTGGGCAAAATCCCGCACAAGCGTCATACGCAGTACAGGCAGCCCGACGGCAAGTTGTACTCAGAGCAGCTATTCAGCACAGAAGGATTCTCTTCTAATTATTCGTTGCTCTACCACGTACACCCGCCAACACAAATCATTAAGGCAGAAGAACCGATAGATGTTTCTCCAAAAGCATCTACTGATAATATCCTGAAACACCGCAGTTTTCAAGGCTTTAAAGTGAGCCCGAATGCAGACTATCTGAAAAGCCGTAAGATTGTATTGTTTAATAGCGACGTACAGATATCATTAGCAGCACCTACCAAAAGCCTGACTGAATACTTCTTTAAGAATGCGGATGCGGATGAAGTTATCTTTATACATGAAGGTACAGGTACACTGAAAACACAGTATGGCCAACTACCATTCAGCTATGGCGACTATCTGGTGGTGCCTCGCGGTACTATCTATCAAATAGAGTTTAATGACGAGAACAATCGTTTGTTTATAGTTGAGTCTTTCAGTCCGGTAACATTCCCTAAACGTTATCTGAGCAAATATGGGCAATTGCTGGAGCATGCACCTTTCTGTGAGAGAGATGTACGCAAACCTGAAAATCTGGAAACAATTGACCAGAAAGGCGAATTCCTGATTCAGACTAAGAAGAAAGGATTGCTCTACCCTATTACATATGCCAACCACCCGTTTGATGTTGTAGGTTGGGATGGTTGTGAATATCCATATGCGCTCAGCATACACGATTTTGAACCTATTACAGGCCGCGTACACCAACCACCACCCGTACACCAGACATTTGATGCACACAACTTTGTTATCTGTTCATTCTGCCCTCGTTTGTACGATTATCACCCGCAGGCTATACCTGCTCCGTACAACCATAGCAATATAGATAGCGATGAGGTATTGTACTATGTTGATGGTGACTTCATGAGCCGTAAACATGTAACACGTGGTATGATAACACTACATCCTGCAGGTATACCACACGGGCCGCATCCGGGTGCTGTTGAAAAAAGCATTGGCAAAAAAGAAACCCAGGAGTTGGCAGTGATGGTAGATACATTCCACCCTCTGAAAATGACTGTAGATGCACAAAACATTGAGGACGAAGGCTACATCATGAGCTGGGCTGAATAATAATATATCTAACAATAAAACAACAAAAAGGCATTATATGGAACCAATGACAGTGAGCCAGAAAATGGCAGCAGCACAAGACTTTCTGCCAATCAATGGCACAGACTATCTGGAACTGTATGTAGGTAATGCAAAGCAATCTGCACACTACTACAAAACAGCTTTCGGTTTTCAGACAGTAGCATATGCGGGTCCTGAAACAGGTGTTCGCGATAGAGCATCTTATGTATTGCAACAAGGTAAAATCCGCCTTGTACTGACAACGGCATTAAATTCAAACCACCCAATTTCTGAGCATGTTAAAAAGCATGGTGACGGTGTTAAGATACTGGCTTTGTGGGTAGATGATGCAAAGAGTGCATATGAAGAAACTACTAAGCGTGGTGCAAAGTCTTACCAAGAGCCAATAACTATGAAAGATGAACATGGCGAAGTGGTAACATCGGGCATCTATACTTATGGCGAAACTGTACACATGTTTGTAGAACGTAAGAACTACAATGGTGTATTTATGCCAGGTTACAAGCCACAATCATCTACATATAATCCTGCTGAAACCGGTTTGTTATATGTAGACCATTGCGTGGGTAATGTAGGTTGGAATCGTATGAACGAAACGGTACAGTGGTATGAAGATGTAATGGGCTTTGCCAACATCTTGACGTTTGACGATAAGCAAATCAATACTGAATACTCAGCATTGATGAGTAAGGTAATGAGTAATGGTAATGGTTATGTGAAATTCCCTATCAACGAACCTGCTGAAGGCAAAAAGAAATCGCAGATTGAAGAGTATCTGGACTTCTATGAGGGAGAAGGTGTACAACACATTGCTGTAGCTACAAATGATATCATTAAAACGGTACGCGAATTGCGTGCACGTGGTGTTGAGTTCCTTGATACACCTGATACATATTACGAAGAGCTCTTTGCTCGTGTAGGTAAAATTGATGAAGACATTGCTCCGCTGCAAGAACTTAAAATCCTTGTAGACCGTGACGAAGAGGGTTATTTGTTACAGATATTTACAAAACCCGTAGAAGACCGTCCTACAATGTTCTTCGAAATCATTCAGCGTAAAGGTGCAAAGAGCTTTGGTGCAGGCAACTTTAAAGCACTGTTTGAATCGATTGAAAGAGAACAGGAAAAAAGAGGTAATCTGTAAGAATCAGGCTATAGATTTCATTGATATTAAGGGGCTTTTGCCCCTTTTTTAGTGCTTTTTTATGAAATCCTTTTGGTATAGAAGCCTTATCTTTACATGGCTTTTTACTAACCCGGAAAGCAGATTAAAGTAATGGTTAAAAAACTGGCATTCAGTTTATTGTTAGCGGGGTTGTCTGTAGCTGCCCAAGCACAAGACGATGTGATGGCTTTTAGAAATTTCCAGTTGTCATTCAACAGGGTATCTCAGGCTTGGATAAAGTACAATGATACATTGCAGAAAATGTTTCAGGATAAGGGTTTGAAATACCCACCTTCTGATATTTATATCCGCACTTTCAAATCGCAAAACGAAATGGAATTGTGGGCAAGAGACAATCCAGATGATAAATACAAACTGGTAAAACTATACCGCATTTGTGCATTATCAGGCATACTTGGGCCTAAGCGTTACGAGGGTGACAGACAAGTACCGGAAGGTTATTACTTCATCGAGGACTTCAATCCTAAAAGCGATTTCCACTTGTCTCTACTGATAAACTACCCTAACTATTCGGATATGTTGATGGGAGATAAGAAAAAACCGGGAGGAGACATCTATATACATGGCGGCTGCGTTACAGTTGGCTGTATGCCTATGACAGATGCCGGTATTCAGGAAATATACACCCTGTGCCTTAATGCAAAACTTGGAGGACAAACATATATACCTGTACATATTTACCCTACCCGTTTCAATCAGGTCGGTTTGAATTTTCTTGGCAGAACCTATGCTACTGATACCAGTAAGCAGCAATTCTGGATTAATCTTAAATCAGGATACGACTACTTTGAACGATTCAAAAAGATACAACCTGTTATGTATAGTGCTGATGGCAGATACATTAACAACAACTAAACAAACGCATACTAAAAACGTTATACCATCTAAATAATAAGCATTTTATGCCCAAAATATTTAATCGCAGCAATATCAGGTTATCAACCGGTATTGCTGTTATTTTTTTAACAGTATTATCTCTCGTATCGTGTGAAAAAGAAGTGAAGATAAACTTGAAAACTGGTGAACCTAGCCTTGTTGTAGAAGGTGCTATTGAAAATAATCTTCCTCCTTATGTTTTCCTGACTAAGTCAATAGGCTACTTTGCAACAATAGACTTAAATACCTTGCAAAATAGCTTTGTACACGATGCTAAAGTAACGGTATCTGACGGCGTTAATGTTGCTGAATTGAAGGAATATACACTAGATACAGGTAATTCAGGCAATAAGCTGTATTTCTACACTATTGACACCACTAAAGGGTTCTTTATAGGTGAAGTTGGTAAAATCTACAAACTGACTATTGAAACTGGTGGCAAAGTATATGAATCTTATACAAAAATACCTACCCCTACAGCTATAGATTCTATTAAGACAGTACAGCCAGATCCGCCCTTTGACAAAGAGAAAAACCCAACTGCAAGACAAATCAGAATATATTTTAAGGAACCTGATACTGCCGGAAACTATGTACGTTATTTTACCAAGCGTAATAGTGAGCCTTATTATCCCGGCTTAAACTCAGTATATCCAGATGAAATCATCAATGGTATATATTTCGAAACAACTTTATCTTTAGGAGAACCACGCTCGATAGAGTTTAAAAGAGACTCTACAGGTGTAGCGTATCCGGGCGATACCGTGACGCTTAAATGGAGTGCAATAGATAAAGCTACTTATACATTCTGGAGTACATATGAGTATTCTTTGGGCACATTAGGTAATCCGTTCTCTACTCCTATACAGGTAAAAAGTAATGTAAGTAACGGTGCATTGGGTATTTGGGCGGGTTATGGTTCTGTCTATAAAACCTTAGTCTTAGAGTAACATTTATTACATTGCAGCTTGCATTTTTTTTACATCTTTGCATGCACTCTCTAAAGTGAATATTTAATAAAATGGCTGAAACAGAAAAAGTACATTGCCTGATTATCGGTTCAGGCCCTGCGGGATATACCGCAGCTATTTATGCGTCTCGTGCGGGTTTAAATCCTATTTTATATCAGGGTTTGCAACCAGGCGGACAGCTTACCATTACAACAGAAGTAGAGAATTACCCAGGCTATCCTGAAGGTATTATGGGTCCTCAAATGATGGTTGACTTTGAAAAACAAGCTCAACGCATGGGGGCTGACATCCGTTGGGGCTTGGCTACTAAAGTAGATCTATCTCAACGCCCATTCAAAGTAGAAATAGATGAAGAAAAATGGATAGAAGCCGATGCGTTAATTATAGCTACCGGTGCATCTGCTAAATGGCTGGGACTGCCTTCAGAACAACGACTGAATGGTCATGGTGTATCTGCCTGTGCTGTATGCGATGGCTTCTTTTTTAAAGGACAAGATGTTGCAATAGTTGGTGCTGGTGATACTGCTTGTGAAGAAGCGCTTTATCTGTCAAAAATATGTGCTAATGTACATATGCTGATACGTAGAGATGAAATGCGCGCAAGTAAAGTAATGCAAGATCGTGTACTGAAAACATCAAATATTAAAGTGCATTGGAATACAGATACGCTTGAAGTATTGGGTGAAAATAAAGTAGACAGCATTAAAGTGTTGAACAATAAAACCAATGAAGAAAGTATTATTCCTGTGAAAGCATTCTTCGTAGCTATTGGCCACGAACCAAACTCATCTTTGTTTAAAGGTGTACTGGATATGGATGAAGCAGGTTACCTAATTACTCAACCCGGATCATCTAAAACAAACGTTGAAGGTGTATTTGCTTGTGGTGATGTACAAGATAAAATCTATCGTCAGGCAGTAACAGCTGCAGGTAGTGGTTGTATGGCAGCGTTGGATGCTGAACGTTTCCTTGGTGCATTGGAACACTAATGCTTTATCTCATATTATATAAGAACGTCAGATTACCTCTGACGTTTTTTTGTGCCTGATAGTTTCAAAACCAAGCATAAAAAAAGGCAATCTGAAGATTGCCTTTTTAAATACCTGTTTATTTTTTTATCGCAACAGCGTTACGTTACCTTGATAGTTTTCACTATATCCGTTTGCGAATGTAGCTTTAATAAGGTACACATATACACCGGTTGGTTGTTCTTTATCATTTACTTTACCATCCCAGCCACGACCGTTGATGCTATTAGTTTCAAATATTACCTCGCCCCAACGATTGAAGATAGTCATACTGAATTTTGTAACACTACGTGATAATAATTGACGTGGTAAGAAGTAATCATTATATCCATCACCGTTTGGTGTAAACACATTCGGGATATCTATATAACAGTTCTTTTTAACCTCGATAGTATCTGTAGTAACACAGCCATCAAGATCTACAGTTACTGCATACTTACCAGGATGATGTACATTGATAAATGATATTGTGTCTTTTGTTTCTGTATTCCAAGACCATTTAACGGTTCCAGGTGTTGCACCATCATTTATCATATCCTTTATGATGAAAGGATTACCGTCAGGACATAAACTTGTATCCTTACCTAAATCAACCCTTGGATATGGTTTTACATAAACATTCTGATTGTATGTAGTATCAGGACAAATACGATAGTTGGCAGTAAGTTTTACATTGTAAGTACCTGCTTCATCATATGCGTGCTCAATAGTAAACTTGTCTTTAATAAGGTGTCCGTCACCAAAGTCCCACTCAGCATAAGTACCACCGATTGTAGAGTAGTCACCTAAGAAGTTAATTGACTGACCTGCGCATATTACAGAATCTGACAAGAAATTTGCACTACCCAATGAGTCAACTACCAGACGTTTTGTAGCAGTTTTCTTACAACCAAGGTAGTCAGTAATAGTCATTTCAATATCATAAACACCATAGTTTTGGAATACATGCACAATATTGTACTGATCTGATGTTTGACCATCCTTAAAGTCCCATAAATATGTAGGCAGCGTTGCAGGTGTAGCTGTAGAGTTATTTGTGAAGGTAATTGGTTTGCCTTGACAAATACTATCTGCACTCATATCAAAATCTGCTACCAACGGGTGGTTTAAAACTACTTGTTTGGTAATACTGTCTGCACAAGTACCGTTAGATACTACTAGTTTTACAGGGAAAGTACCTGCACTTGGCGGATTATAGATGTGTGTTGGATTATCTAATGTGCTGGTATTACCATCACCGAAATTCCATTTCCAAGTATTTACACCATTAGACTGGTCACTGAATACAACTGTATCTGCATCACAACCTAATTTAGCATTGAAAAGAAAATCAGCTTGTGCCTGAGGACTTAATGTTACTATTATAGACCCAGTATCGCTTATACAACCTTCAGTATTTTTAGAGTATCCACGATAAGTACCTGCATCAGATAATTGAATGTTTCCGAGCTCTATAAAATCGAATGTAGATGGAAGTATACAAGTAACAACAGAACCATCAGGCTTGATGATATAAGTAGTACCACCAGATGGAAGACCGGATACAAACCTCACAGTATCTTTATCACCTACACACTTAGGACCTCTGTAAGACATACTACCCGGAGATGTTGTTGGTGTTTGTTCTACCGTTACTGCAACAGTATCACGATAAGTACATGCACCACGAGTAGCTACAACTATATAATTACCGCTAGAGGCAGGCAATTGAAGACTTTTAACTACAGGGTTATCTACTGTATTTGATGGTACCCAAACAGGTGTACCAGGACCAGTCCATGAATAAGTAGTGTTTGGGAATTGTGTACTGAATAAATGCAAGTCTCTGGTTCTGCACTGCACAGTATCAGAAGTCCATGCCTCGAATTTCTGAAGACAAGTATCGAATGCATATTCCAAACCATATACAACGCCATTAGCATTTGTATTGGTGCGGTCGTGCAATACTTCCACATTGTTTATATAGCCAGGACTTGTAGAGAATGTAACAGTCACATCTCGACGTGCTGCGCCACCCAAAGTATTTACAACCATGCCATTAAATACATCCATATTGTTAGCCACACCTCCTGGATCCGGACATGCATAATCTCCCAACATTGCTGCTGTTATCGGATAGGCACTACCATTAACATTAACCCGTACAGTATCTTCAGCCTGAAAGTCTGTAATACTAAGGCGAATGTGTGTAATACCCGGTGCGAAACTGTGCACATAACCACCCGGTTGACTTACACCAATGTAGTATGGACCAGCACTACAAAAAGTAGTAGCCGGATTGTTTGTACGTCCAGGACTGTTTGTAACAGTTACAGACACACCATTGACAACCTGAGTGCCTGTAGTGTGTGTAACAGGATAAAATGTTTGGGCTACTGCATTGACAACAAAGGATGCCAGAATCGCCGTGAATAATACAAGTTTACGCATTTAACAGGTATTTTTTTTCTAATGAATGTTTAGTGGGTCACTTCCCGATTTCTCAACATTTCTATTAAGCTACTAATATACAGACAAAAAGTTAATTTTTTTAGTTGGGTAGAATAAATAAATTTTCCTGTCTTTTACCCTATTAACTATTAGATTATATCTTCGCAATCATGAAATTTTTGATAGTTGGACTGGGTAATATCGGGGCTGAATATGATATGACCCGTCATAATATAGGTTTTGATGTGGCTGATGCCTTTGTTATTAAACATGATGGAAATTTCTCATTAGACAGGCATGCTTTTGTAGCCAATTGCAAATGGAAGGGAAAGACTTTTGTAGTTATTAAGCCTACTACTTATATGAACCTAAGTGGCAAGGCTGTGAAATATTGGATGGATAAGGAGAAAATACCGTTGGAAAACATATTGGTACTGGTAGATGACTTGGCATTACCCATAGATACCTTGCGCCTTCGCCCCGGTGGTAGTGCTGCAGGGCAAAACGGGCTGAAGAACATAGAACTGATATTACAAACCCAACAATATGCCCGCCTCAGGTTTGGTATTGGCAATGACTATCCTAAAGGAAAACAGGCCGATTTTGTACTTAGCCGCTGGAAACCGTCTGAATTACCTGTTGTAAAGGAGAAAATCCTAAAAGCTGTGGATATAATAGAGAGTTTTGCAGCAGTTGGTATTGAAAAGACTATGAACATCTATAATAAGTAGTCATAATACTGGTTTTCAGTATATTATATAATATTTATAAATAATTTAATTTTTATTTAAGGGTTTATTTTCTGTTTACAGCACATTTTTAGTTATAGTTGTTATTCTGGCTGTGGTGTACATTAACACATACAGTAATGTTTCACATTTAAAACAAATGGGTTATGACAACTATCGGACTTATTGGCTATGGCAGAACAGGTAAAATAATTGCAGAAGAATTACTGAAAGAAAAAGACATTCAGCTGAAATGGATTTTAAGGCGCTCCAAAACTGATGAAGGTGAGTTTGCAGGAGAACTATTAGGACTACACAAGCAGGAGGGCAAGATATTTAGTCTCGAAAACCTTGATGTAAAACGTTTTTTTGAAGAAAACCCTGTTGATATTATTGTTGACTTCTCTAACCATAGCACAATAAATGTTTATCACGAGCATTTGAAGCATACAAACATGTGGGTGATTTCCGCTATATCGAATTACCCCGTTCAAGAACTACAGTTGATTCAAAGTCTGGCCGAAACCAATCCTGTACTCTACTCCCCAAATATTACTTTAGGCATCAATTTCCTGATTGTGATATCAGAAGTACTGCAACAAATAGCTCCGTGGGCAGATATTGAAATAATAGAAGAACACTTCAGAAATAAGCCGGACATCTCAGGTACGGCACTCAGGATAGCTAACATACTGAATCTGGATACTGATAAACAGGTAAACTCTATAAGAATAGGTGGTATAGTTGGTAAACATGAAGTAATATTTGGTCTACCCAACCAAACCATCAGACTGACGCATGAAACCAATAATCGAGCTGCATTCGGTCAAGGGATTATTTTTGGTATAAAATACTTAACAGGTATGCCTGCAGGTATGTACACCATGGATAAAATAATTAAAGAGAAGTTTGCCAATAGTTTTGCTCAGAATTAAGCAGGAACTTGTTTTAGAGATTATTTTAAAGGGGGTGGTTGTCGTAAACCGCCCCTTTTCTGTCGCAGCTACACAGCATGTATACAGCATGTGAGTAGTTTCTTTACAGCAATAATATTTTATGAAAACTATTGTCGGAAAAATTTGTCGCATTCATATTTTCTATAGTTTTGCAATACATTTCTACGTCCATGGTGCTTTAAGTATTCCACCCGATGCGTTCGGGTGATGATTTCAAATCCAAACTTCCCCATTTGTGCGGAACTGATGAAACTATTTACCTCTTGTAGGGGTATTTGTTCTGTATAGTGTTTTATTAGTAATTCTCACACAGGGATTTTAAGCTACATTTTCATTAACCATTAAAACAATTCATTATGCAAGAACGTGAACAACCACGTACTTCTAATATACTACGTTTATTCGCTCAGGCTGTTAAAGGTGTTGAGCAAGACTATACTACAGGCAGTATTAACAAAGCCATCTTCATGCTATCAGTACCCATGATACTGGAGATGGTGATGGAATCGCTATTTGCAGTGGTCGATGTATTCTTTGTAAGCAAACTGGGTACAGATGCCATAGCTACTGTAGGGCTTACAGAAAGCATGCTTACCATACTCTATTCGGTGGCATGGGGTATATCTATGGGTGCTACTGCACTGGTAGCAAGGCGTATAGGAGAAAAGAATCCTGATGGTGCTGCACATGGTGGTATGCAGGCTATTTATGTAGGTGTTATCATTAGTGTGATAGTAAGTATTGCAGGCATCTTCTTTGCCAAAGAACTGCTGATGCTGATGGGTGCTGAACAAGCTATGGCAGATGCCAACTATCGTTACACACAATTACTGATGGGTAGCAATATTGTTATCATGTTGCTCTTCCTTATCAATGGTATATTCCGTGGTGCGGGCGATGCTTCTATTGCTATGCGTTCGCTGTGGATAGCTAATATCCTCAACATCATCCTCTGCCCTACACTTATCAATGGCTTTGGTCCTATACCTGCTATGGGGCTTACAGGTGCTGCACTGGCTACTACAATAGGCCGTGGTGTGGGTGTGTTGTATCAATTATACCACTTGTTTAATGGTAAAGGTGTAATACGTATTCTGCGCAAACATATCAGTTTCGATTTCCCTGTGATGGGTAGTGTATTGAAACTGGCATCAGGTGGTACGGCACAGTTCCTCATAGCATCTGCAAGCTGGATATTTCTGGTAAAGATATTGGCAGACTATGGCAGCGATGCACTGGCAGGTTATACCATTGCTATACGTGTTATCGTATTCACCATACTGCCTGCATGGGGTATGGCCAATGCTGCTGCTACACTTGTTGGTCAGAACCTTGGGGCACAACTACCCGACCGTGCAGAGCAATCTGTTTGGAAAGCTGCGAAGTACAATATGTTCTTTCTGGTAACTGTTGCTATCCTGTTTTTTACAGGGGCAGAATGGATTATGATGTTCTTTACTACCAACAAAGATGTAATAGCAAGTGGTGTAAAATGCTTACGCTTCGTTAGCTTGGGTTATGCATTGTTATGGTATGGTAGTATCTCAATCCTTCAATGGTGCAGGCGATACAAAGACACCTACTATCATCAACTTGTTTGGTTTCTGGGCATTCCAGATACCATTGGCATATATACTGGCTAAAACACTTGGCTTTGGTGAGACCGGTGTTTTCCTTGCCATACCTGTTGCCGAAAGTGCGATAGCTGTTGTAGCCATCATTCTCTTTAAAAGAGGTAAATGGAAGACAATCAAGGTGTAATAAATACAATAAAATCTACAAGGCAGTGCGGTATATCATCGCACTGCTTTTTTTACGGGTTAATCTTCCGATAAAACTATCGCACGCTATTTTGAACAGTGGTTTTGAATAGTATATTTATACTGTACTGACAACAAAACATGCACAAACTCCTTACGCGTATTACACTACCCGCAACTAACGCATTGAAAAATGAGGATGATAACTATCTTAGGTCGCGTTTCATTATCTGCTATATCATATTGTTATTCAGCATCATTAAGGGGCTGATTGTAATTGGTGTTGTATTACCCAAACATCAAACTACACAGGTAGTACGTGCTACCATTTCTACCCTGGTGTATAGTGCGTTGGTATGGAGGCTGCTCACAAAGCCATCGGCACTGAAACCTATTGCACACATTATGCTGGGTATGGGCATTGCATTGGTATGGACCAGTATTTTTCTGTATGCCAAACACATCAACCTGATAGCACTGCAATTCCTGTTCATGGTCATCATGGGTGGCTTTTATATACTGGGCAGCAGGATTGGTATTATATATGCTATTGTATGTACTACACCTATTGTAGGCTTTTTGGCTATGGGTGGCGATGTTACGGTTCACCTCAATAATACAGACTTTCAGCAATTAGCTTCCCCTGCATATGAGCTGTTAGCTGCGCTCAATTTTGTTACCATCATCATATGCCAGTACATGTTTTACGAGGCATTTATGCAGAATATAAGAGATAAAGAAGCACTGAATAACAGGTTGAAAGTATCTATGTTGGAAGCACAGAAACTGGCTGCTACAAAATCGAGTTTCCTATCTACCATGTCTCACGAATTGCGTACACCACTTAACTCCGTAATAGGCATTACCGAACTGTTGATAGAAGACAAACCCGAAGAACGCCAGAAGGAAAACCTGCATATACTGCAACATTCTGCCAACGATTTATTATCGCTCATCAACAACGTACTCGACTTCAGTAAGATAGATTCTGATAAAATGGTATTGGAGAAAGTAAGCTTTCGCCTCTCTGAGTTTATGCAGAATATATGCACCGGTATGCGTGTAAAAGCCAGCAGTAAGAAGCTGGACTTTGTACTGGATACAGACCCGCAACTGGATAAGCTATGGGTATCGAGCGACCCTACCCGATTATCTCAACTGATGTATAACCTTGGTGGTAACGCCATTAAGTTTACAGAACATGGTAGCATAACGGTGAAGTTGCAATGTGTAGCGATGAGTGATGATAAAGTAACCGTACAGTTTTCTATTACAGACACAGGTATAGGTATACACCCCGATAAGCACGAAGCTATATTCGAATCCTTTACACAGGCAGAAAGCCATACCACACGCAAATATGGTGGTACTGGCCTTGGGCTTGCCATTGTGAAGCAAATACTCGCATTGTTTGGTAGCGAACTGCATCTGGAAAGCAGCCCCGGTAATGGTTCTAAGTTTTCATTTACCATACCTTTTACCATAGTAGCACAAACACAAAAAGCTGAGAATACAGACACCGCACATGCAGATTACAGCCACCTGCGCATATTGGTTGCTGAGGATAATGATGTGAACCGACTGCTGATGAAGAAACAATTGGAAAAGCTGAACATACAGGCTACACTGGTAGAGAACGGACAACTTGCTTTTGAAGCCTGTGTAAACAACGACTACGATGCTATCCTGATGGATTTGCACATGCCGGTGCTGAATGGCTACGAAGCCGTACAAAAGATAAGAACACTGGAAGACAATAATAAAGCCAATATCTACATCATAGCATTTACCGCATCTGTAACAGAACAGCAGGAGATATTCAGTGCAGGTTTCAATGACTTCCTGTACAAGCCCGTGAACATGGCAGAGCTACACAACAAACTGGAGAATATTGTAGCCCGAAAACAACTGATGCTTTAATTGGTAATCCTGTCCAGAAAGAGTGTATCGCCTACGGCAGGGTCCCAGAAACGAGATGGATAGTAGCCCGACTTGCTGATGGTCATCTTCATAACAGGGCATTGTGTTACACCACCTTTGGTAAAAATAGCCTCGAAAGAACCGATACTGTCTGTGTAGTAATTCTTCTCCAGCTCTTGCTTGCCGTTGGTAGCAGCTACGCAAAATACCTGCGCACCTATAATGGGTTTGCGTGTTTCCCTATCAGCCACATAGTTCTTGGCATAGCGAGTGCATTCCTGACAAGACGCTAAGAATACTACAATAAGTAAAGGCAAATACCTGCGCATGTTGTAAAGATAACTGTGTAATTCCTAATTTCTAAAAAAACTAAACCCTAAACAGTAAGAACCATTTAGGATTTAGATATTCGTATTTAGTGCTTTAATTTAGTCTGCTTGATGGAAAGGATACCTGTAGTCTGTAACAGGTACGTATGTTTCCTTGATGGTACGAGCACTCAACCAGCGATACAGGTTCAATGCAGAGCCTGCTTTATCGTTAGTACCCGATGCACGTGCACCACCAAATGGCTGCTGCCCTACTACTGCACCCGTAGGCTTGTCGTTGATGTAGAAATTGCCCGCAGCATTTACCAGTTTGCGTGTCATGTATTCTGCCGCATAACGGTCTTGAGAGAAGATAGCACCTGTCAGTGCATAGCCGCTTGTATGGTCAACCGTATCAAGGATGTCTTCCCACTTGTCTGCTTCGTAGGTATAGATAGTCAGTACAGGTCCGAAGAGTTCTTCGCACATCGTTACATAGTCAGGGCTCTTAGCTTCTACCACAGTAGGTTCTATGTACCAGCCTTTGCTGTTGTCATATGTACCACCGCACAGAATACTTGCCTGTCCGTTGCTGTTCTTTACACCATCTATATATTTTGCCAGGCTGTTGAAAGACTTCTCGTCTATCACCGCGTTGATGAAGTTGGTAAAATCATCTACCACACCCATCTTCATGGTCTTGATTTCTGCTACCAGTTTGGTTTTGATTTCTTCTGCCAGATTGCTTGGCAGGTATGCACGGCTTGCAGCACTGCACTTCTGTCCCTGATACTCGAAAGCACCGCGGGCAAGGTTTGCCACTACAGCATCTGCATTAGCACTTGGGTGTACCATCACAAAGTCTTTACCACCTGTTTCGCCAACTATGCGCGGATAAGATTTGTACTTCGCTATGTTCTCGCCTATGCTCTTCCACATGCTTTGGAATACGCCTGTAGAACCTGTAAAGTGTACACCTGCAAAATCAGGATGTGCATAGCATATTTCGCCCACAACAGGGCCCGGAGGATATACCAGGTTGATAACACCTGCAGGCAAGCCAGCTTCCATCAGTATCTCCATAAATACAGAAGCACTGTATATCTGTGTGTTGGCAGGTTTCCATACCACTACGTTGCCACACATGGCAGGTGCAGTAGGCAGGTTGCCACCGATAGCCGTAAAGTTGAACGGTGTAACAGCCAGTACAAAACCCTCCAGCGGACGGTACTCCATACGGTTGTGGAAAGCAGGTGTAGATATCGGTTGTTCGTTATAGATTTTTGCAAGGAAGTGAACATTGAAACGCAGGAAGTCTATCAGCTCACAAGCACTGTCTATCTCTGCCTGATACGCGTTTTTACTCTGTCCCAGCATAGTAGCCGCATTCATTTTGAAGCGATACTTGGTAGCCAGCAATTCGGCAGCCTTCAGGAAGATGGCAGCACGATGTTCCCACGGCATTTCTGCCCAAGATTTACTAGCCTCCAGCGCAGCATCGATAGCCTGCTTTACGTGCTCTGCACCACCTGCATGAAAATGACCTAACAAATGGCCTGTTTCGTGTGGCGGACGGATTTCTTTCTTATCACCTGTGCGTACCTCTTGACCGTTGATGTACATTGGTATATCGCGCACCTGTGCTTTCAGGTCTGCAATGGCTTTTTGCAGTGCAGCACGTTCAGGGCTTTTAGGGCCGTAGTTCAGTACTGTTTCGTTCTTTGGCTGTTCGTAATGAAAATAAGCGTTATGCATATATATTATATGATTTTTACCTTACAAGAAGCGCAAAGGTAATCAATAAAGGCTATTTGTTATGTAACGGGTGTTACTGTGTATTGAGTGGGGTTATAGGGGTATATTATAATGGGTGTGGATATAAAATGAGTGTCATTGTGTTTGCATCCCGATACTTCGGGGCGAGGAACGAAGCAACATTTTTCATGTAGCACAGCGGAATAATCTCACGGAATGAGTATTGTAATAATAAATGTCTCAATATATATTGTATCCAATTAATTGCTATGAATAAGATTGTCACTTTATTACTATTCTTTGGAATTTATTGTTCGGCATCTGCGCAAGAAGTCTATGAGTTTTACGATGCTTGCGGGGACTCAGTAGGTACAAAAGCTGAAGCTGCATATTTTTCTACACCCGTGAAAAAGTATGGTAGAAAATTGTACCAGAAAAAGGAGTATTATGTTACTGGAGAATTATTTGCTGATGCTTACTACAAAGATGCAAAAGCTGACATTGCCAATGGCATGTGCCGTATATATTATAAAAATGGGCAATTACGTTACCAGGTAAACTTCATTAATAACTACTATGACGGAGCACTCACCAGATACTATAAAACAGGGGAACTGGCTTGTGTGGAACGTTACAATATGGGTGCATTAATAAAATGCCAATGCTATACCAAAGCTGGAAGCGATACAGCTTATTTTGAAGATAGAAGCCAACCAAGATTTCCCGGTGGTAATGATAAATATGAGAGCTATGTTGTAAATCTGCCACTATACAAAAACTATGTAAATACTAGCAAGAAGCATGGTGTCGTGTTTGTAAAAACATGGTTTGATGAAAACGGTGTTGTAATAAAGACAAAAGTTATTGAATCGCCCGGAGATGCTGAAATGGAAAACATTGCAGTAGAAATAATAAAAAGCATGCCTAACTGGTTGCCTGTACTTGATGAGGATGATAAGCCAATTAAATCGGCAAGACCAATAGATGTAAAATTCTAAGCCAACGTTTCCTTTTATAAGATTGCTATCAGGATAGGGTTTTATAACCTTCTTCTACATGCTCCCCCTACCCCTTCATTTTCTCCAACACCTCGGCTACTACATCTGCAATGCGTTTGGTGCGTGTTTCGGGGCGTTTGGCCATGGCTATGCGGTGCAGCAATTGTTTCTTTACAGATTTGCTGAGGCTTTCGAAACAGGCTTTGGCACCCTTGTGTGTGCTGAGTGCTTTGGCAAGGTCTTTGGGTACTTCCAGTGCTTCTACGGCGTCTATAGATGTCCATGCGCCGTTTTGTTTGGCGATGGTGATGCTATCCAATCCCGCTTGTGTCATTTGCCCGTTGGCTATCAGGCGTTCTACTTTTTCTTTGTTGATTCTGGACCATACACTGTTTGGCTTGCGCTTGCAGAAGTATTGCATATAACGCTCCTCGTCTACAGGGCGGGCGGTACTGTCTATCCACCCGAAACAGAGGGCTTCGTCAACCGTATCGCTCCAACTGAGGCTGGGTTTGCCCGTACTTTGCTTGTAGTATATGAGCCATATACACTGCTTGCTTGCATGATGCTTTTGCAACCATTTGCGCCACTCCTTTTGGCCGGAGGGATGGAATGTTTCTATCGCTGTGTCCTTCATCTATGTGGTAAAACTACAATAGTGTAGTGACAACTGTGTGTCAGGAGTGTGGTGGGGTTTTGTTCACGCTGTTCACGGTGTTCATTACGCTGTAGCGTGAACACGTGAACAAGGTGCTATTTGTTGTTACTCTCTATAAACTTAACAAGCTTTTTGCATAACACTTTTGCTTCATTAGTCAAGTCATCCCTAGTTTCAATTAGTTCGGTAGTTCTTTTACAAAACTTCATTTTATCACCTATCGTACCTGAGCTTTCCTTTTCTTTGTATTTATACTTTTTATGCTTTACATTATCTTCTATGTAATTACCGAGTAGTGTTTTAGTGTGCTCTCCTTTGTCAAACGCCTCAAAATTCAATTTATCATTATTCTTTTCTCTGTTTTGGATGTACTTCTTAATAATATGTTTGGGTAATGTATTTTCTATTTCTCTAGCTTTGAGTTCGTAATATCGATTACCAAGATTCTTTTTAAGTAGCTTAAATCGTTCTGTTTTCCATTGTTTATTCTCATCATCTGCACCATCGCTATCAGTAATTAAGAATAGCTTTGAACATAATCGTTCTACATTTATTCTTTGCTCTTCGTCACCTTCTGCATCAAGAAAAGACCAGTGTGTGATATTATTACCACCGTACTCCACAAATGAATAGTGTATGTCTTCAAGATATTTAGTATCATTCACTTCTCTTTGATATACCTCTAAATACTTTTTTATATAAAGCCTATCTGTGATACCCTCTACCCATATAGTGCAATTGCTAAGAAATACAGATGAGTTTCTTACGCCAATTAATTCAAGTACGTTGTTGTCTGCATTACTTACATTTTCTATATAGTAAGACTGTTCTTTCTTTTTGAAAGTGTAAATGGATATGTTGCTCATATCCAGTGTAATATCTAAGAAGTGGTTTGAATGGGTTGTAATAAAATATTGGAATGTGCTAAATCTTGGGTCTTGTAATGCTTCAAGAAATATTCTCTGCATACCAGGATGAAGATGTGTTTCGGGTTCTTCAATAAAGAATAGCATGTTTTTGCCACGATTTTTGAATAGTGGGTATAACATAATAATCAACGCCTGAATACCATCTCCTAAATGATAGATTGGCTTTTCATCATCATTAATACCTATCCATAAAGAATCATCTTCATGATGAGGTATCAGACTAATAGATGCACCTTTGAAAAACGTATCTCCAATAAATATTTCAAATTCTCTTATCAGTTTTCTGTGCTCAACATTATTCAACAAGTGCTTTCTGACGTCTTCGTATAAATCAAGACCAGTAGAGATTGATTTATAGTTATTATCTGCGTTTAAATCCTTGTAGTTAATGTTTTCACTCTTACTATGAAAGTAGTCTTTAACTGTTCTTGAATGATATACATCATCTTTTTCAAAAGTGAAATTTGTTGAATCACTTTTGTTTAAATAAAGTGGTCTTATCCCTCTCAATACCGGTATGTATAATTTTCCATAGTCATCACTAAAATCATCTTTTACTATTGTCTTGAGTTTTTCTACGTATTCTTTTATGGCTAATTCAACAGTATTTGATTGGGAACCAGATGCCTTATACCAGTTATTGTCAATATATACTCTTCTTACAGTAAATGAGTTACTAAGAATGTCAATTGTTTCATATAAATCTTTGGTAAATGACTTAGAGTTATTTACCAAATAGGAAATTCTATTAATGACAGAGTGTATTAGTATTAGTAAGTCTCTATAGCCATGCACAGTTTGTATTTCAATACTGTTAACATTATCACCAAATTGTTTTTTCAATAGAGAAATATAACTAGAACTAAGTTGATTCAATTCTTCAAATGAGAAATGTGTGCTTACAACTTGATAATCGTTCTGTGCGAATATTTTTCTAAGAAATCTACTTTTACCTGAATTGTTTTCACCTATAAAGATGTTAACCTTACTCAGATTATTTAATACTTCTCCTTCATTAGTAGTGTGATAGCCATTGAAATGGTCTCCCAAAAAAATCTTACTTAGCATTGGTAATAGAATATTAGTTACTCAAATTTATTAATTATTGTTTGTGAAAGTGTGTTCACGCTGTTCACGCTACGGAGTTATGAACACCGTGAACAAATGAACAAGCGTGAACAAACATTACTCTACATTTTGAGGTATTTATTGACAGCACCTAATGATATCCCCAACTCATCTGCAATATCTCGTTGTGTCCAATCGGGGTTTTCTTCGCGTAGTCGTTTCACCTCACCAATCAACCACTCTTTATCCTTCTCTTCTGCTGTTTTCAAATGGTCGTACTCACTACCATAGCCCGTAAAGGCAAAGCGGAGGAAGTTGTGGGGTTTTTCGATGCGGCAGAGGGCTACGTTGCGGTCGTGGTAGATGTGTTCTGTGCTGCGCATTTTCACTTGCTTCAGGTAGCGGATGCCTTTGTCTTGTGTGCTGGCACCTATGCAAAAACTACTGTCGCAAAAGTTCATCAGCATCTTACTGCCCTGCAGGTCGTTGAGGGTTAGCGGCTTGCTCTGGTCGCGCTTGGGTGTGTGTGCCAGTGCCAGTATGCTTAGGTCGAATTCCTTTTTCAGTGCCTTCAGGTGTTTCATCAGTGGCAGTGCATCTTTGGCTTTCTCGGTTTCTTGTCGCAAGTAGGTGATGTTGTCAATGATAAGCACACGCGCACCTGTGCTATGTATAGCGGTTACGATGCTATCGTGCAGGTAGTCTTCCATGTATTCATATCCATCGGGGATGCTTTTGTCGGGGTCTATCTCGGCACGTTGCAGGTTGTCGGCAAAGCGGTAATGCTGCTGATAGTTTACACTGTATCGGTTTTCAAACTGCTTATCAAACAGCTCGAAGTCGAAGTAGATAACGGGTTGTGCCTGTGCTGTGAGCTTAAATCCATCAACAGGTACACCACGGCTGATGCTGTCTGCTATCTGTACGGCAAGTATGCTCTTGCCCACGTTGGTATCGGCATAGAGGATGCAGAGTTCGCCCTCGTACCACAGCTCTCCAAACAGCATTTGGGGTATGGGTCGTTTACTGGCCTGTGCTATCCATTCGTTAGCAGTCTTGATGGTGAA
>JADHED010000486.1_pt1 | contig 47703 bp, 39 predicted proteins | sample 8952041 | NCBI WGS metagenome assembly JADHED01 (sample SAMN16124423, study PRJNA663239) | bioreactor sludge metagenome | isolation source: sludge (control) | place: India:Bengaluru | collected 2018-09-08 | reverse complement strand
TCTACACGCCGTAGCGCTAACCCTGGTGGAGCAATTAAGGTCTTAATCCCCTTTAAATCGGGTCTGCTTTTCTACAATGAAGGCTGTGGCATCCTCGCCATTCAGATAAGTCTTAATCCCCTTTAGATCGGGTCTGCTTTTCTACAATTCGCATGATGATTGTCTAGGGTACCTGCGTCTTAATCCCCTTTAGATCGGGTCTGCTTTTCTACTGTTTAATTGGATTGAAACCCTGACCGCAGATTATGTCTTGATCCCCTTTAGATCGGGTCTGCTTTTCTACAATTATCCCACCCGACTCTAACAAAACTTACCGAGTCTTAATCCCCTTTAGATCGGGTCTGCTTTTCTACTCGGGACCCCGTATTACTACATCGGCCAGTCCGTCGTCTTAATCCCCTTTAGATCGGGTCTGCTTTTCTACGAAATTAAATCCTGACTTAGATCAGGTGGATAGGTCTTAATCCCCTTTAGATCGGGTCTGCTTTTCTACGTGGGCAGTTTCGGCGAAAGGACAAACGGGATTCTGTCTTAATCCCCTTTAGATCGGGTCTGCTTTTCTACTACCGATGACGTGGATTATGCCTTGCGCTATAGTCTTAATCCCCTTTAGATCGGGTCTGCTTTTCTACGAAAGAAAATGAATACTGCAAAAAAAATTGAATGTCTTAATCCCCTTTAGATCGGGTCTGCTTTTCTACCGATCCCATTGTTAAGCTGGCAATGGCGATCAAGTCTTAATCCCCTTTAGATCGGGTCTGCTTTTCTACGGACCACCTGGGGGATGGGGTTAAAGCCAAAGGTGCCGTCTTAATCCCCTTTAGATCGGGTCTGCTTTTCTACACTCACACTGGAGACTAACATGGCTACCGCCACTATGTCTTAATCCCCTTTAGATCGGGTCTGCTTTTCTACATAAAATGATCTACATAATTGAAGTTCCACATCGTCTTAATCCCCTTTAGATCGGGTCTGCTTTTCTACAAAAAATCTTCCAGGGGTATCGCGCCGTTTAGAGGCGGTCTTAATCCCCTTTAGATCGGGTCTGCTTTTCTACCTGAGTGCCCAGTAAAACTTGGTACTGTTCAAAGTCTTAATCCCCTTTAGATCGGGTCTGCTTTTCTACCAAGCACGGAGTCGATCCTGAGCCCATCATTCACTGTCTTAATCCCCTTTAGATCGGGTCGGCTTTTCTACTAAGCGTAAGCGTGAAGGCATGCCATACGTGGAGGTCTTAATCCCCTTTAGATCGGGTCTGCTTTTCTACCTTTTTGAATTGATCAACAAAACCACCGGAGAAAGGTCTTAATCCCCTTTAGATCGGGTCTGCTTTTCTACCTATGAGTGGCTGCGTGCCAGGCCAAAGGAGGTCTTAATCCCCTTTAGATCGGGTCTGCTTTTCTACTGATAGACTCGAAAAAGAATTCTCAAAAGATGAGGTCTTAATCCCCTTTAGATCGGGTCTGCTTTTCTACAGCCCTTGACGCATACGCTTGGCCAGGCGGTTAGTCTTAATCCCCTTTAGATCGGGTCTGCTTTTCTACAGTAATCGCAAACAAAATGATCGGATTTAATGGTCTTAATCCCCTTTAGATCGGGTCTGCTTTTCTACTTAAGACAAAATTAAAATATACCAAACCCATCAAAGTCTTAATCCCCTTTAGATCGGGTCTGCTTTTCTACCAATTCCAATATTGAAATGTTTGCCCCCACCTTTGTCTTAATCCCCTTTAGATCGGGTCTGCTTTTCTACTAATTGGAATTTAGATGGTTCACAAAAGACCTCCGTCTTAATCCCCTTTAGATCGGGTCTGCTTTTCTACAAAAATGTTTTTGGTGGATTTAATGATTTTCCTGTCTTAATCCCCTTTAGATCGGGTCTGCTTTTCTACTTCAAATCGGAAATGAGATCATTTCATTTCCTGTCTTAATCCCCTTTAGATCGGGTCTGCTTTTCTACACTCGTCAATCGAATGTTGATTTTTCTCATGCGTCTTAATCCCCTTTAGATCGGGTCTGCTTTTCTACCGTTAGAAGCGGAATGTTATGCTAATTTTCTTGTGTCTTAATCCCCTTTAGATCGGGTCTGCTTTTCTACCTATTGATATCGTCCATTCTTATATTGAAATCCCGTCTTAATCCCCTTTAGATCGGGTCTGCTTTTCTACTTATTCGGAATATTCATTAGAAGAGATTTGTCACCGTCTTAATCCCCTTTAGATCGGGTCTGCTTTTCTACATAATTCAGAATTGGTTCTTACTCTTTTCTCGTCTTAATCCCCTTTAGATCGGGTCTGCTTTTCTACAAACTATGAAAAAGAAATTTATTTACTACTGTCGTCTTAATCCCCTTTAGATCGGGTCTGCTTTTCTACTAAATCCATTCTAAAATCCCTAACAAAAGGTAATGTCTTAATCCCCTTTAGATCGGGTCTGCTTTTCTACAGTAGGGTTACTTGGGGACTACAGGATAACCACAGGGTCTTAATCCCCTTTAGATCGGGTCTGCTTTTCTACATAACTCATCAAGATTATCAAACTCCTCATATGAAGTCTTAATCCCCTTTAGATCGGGTCTGCTTTTCTACAAATGAATTTTCGGGAATTGCTCTTGAATTTCTGGTCTTAATCCCCTTTAGATCGGGTCTGCTTTTCTACTCAAGTTATTGCCAATAGTATTCGTATAATTGGTCTTAATCCCCTTTAGATCGGGTCTGCTTTTCTACAGAATCTTGAATATAATCTTTATTCTTCTGCTTGTCTTAATCCCCTTTAGATCGGGTCTGCTTTTCTACAAATTTGTCATTTGTATACAGCAAAATATTTCCCGTCTTAATCCCCTTTAGATCGGGTCTGCTTTTCTACCAAGATTATGGTTATGCCCCATTTAAATTTCAATTGTCTTAATCCCCTTTAGATCGGGTCTGCTTTTCTACAATTTTGATGGAAATGGAGATCCCAATTTTAATGTCTTAATCCCCTTTAGATCGGGTCTGCTTTTCTACCTGTCAGAGATCAACCGCAACCGGAGATTAGAGTCTTAATCCCCTTTAGATCGGGTCTGCTTTTCTACTCATTTCCTATTAATATTGATCCTGAAATTGCGGTCTTAATCCCCTTTAGATCGGGTCTGCTTTTCTACGTTTGCCCCCACCTTCAATCAGATCATGGTCGATGTCTTAATCCCCTTTAGATCGGGTCTGCTTTTCTACCCATTTTCGGTGAATGGTCCGATGAGGACTGGGAGTCTTAATCCCCTTTAGATCGGGTCTGCTTTTCTACCCTGCACTTCAAGCTACTCTATTCTTTTTCCATGGTCTTAATCCCCTTTAGATCGGGTCTGCTTTTCTACCATTTCCGTAACTAATGTTACGGTTATTGGATGTCTTAATCCCCTTTAGATCGGGTCTGCTTTTCTACTTCCAACATTTCAAAGTTTGCTCCCACTTTTAAGTCTTAATCCCCTTTAGATCGGGTCTGCTTTTCTACGGCAATTTGCCGACAATGTTGATCGGCAATTTTTGTCTTAATCCCCTTTAGATCGGGTCTGCTTTTCTACCTGCTACTATAGTCCATTCTTATATTGAAATCGTCTTAATCCCCTTTAGATCGGGTCTGCTTTTCTACATCTCCCTCCCGCTGTATCTTTACGATCATAGCGGGTCTTAATCCCCTTTAGATCGGGTCTGCTTTTCTACACGAATTAATACTTTGTTATCTTTAAATTTTCATGTCTTAATCCCCTTTAGATCGGGTCTGCTTTTCTACCAGCCATAGCTAATGGGACAGTTTGTTATGCGATGTCTTAATCCCCTTTAGATCGGGTCTGCTTTTCTACTCAAGGCACGTATGACAGTGACGAGGACTTTGCGTCTTAATCCCCTTTAGATCGGGTCTGCTTTTCTACCGTTTAGAAAATAAAGATTCAGAATATTATCGGAGTCTTAATCCCCTTTAGATCGGGTCTGCTTTTCTACATCCATATTGTTAATGGAATTAATAATAATCGAAAAGTCTTAATCCCCTTTAGATCGGGTCTGCTTTTCTACAATGTTTTTTCTGACGATATCTGCAAATATTATTGTCTTAATCCCCTTTAGATCGGGTCTGCTTTTCTACGAGCAAGCACAATGCATACTCAACTTATTGCTACGTCTTAATCCCCTTTAGATCGGGTCTGCTTTTCTACACAAGATTTGTTAGCTGCGCTGTAATGTCAGATGTCTTAATCCCCTTTAGATCGGGTCTGCTTTTCTACAATGGCGGCTATGAACACTGGCGTAAAAAGTATGGTCTTAATCCCCTTTAGATCGGGTCTGCTTTTCTACACATTGTAGTGCAAAACAATGTTAATACTGCGGTCTTAATCCCCTTTAGATCGGGTCTGCTTTTCTACCAAGAAATTTGTGAAAAGATTAATTAATGTCTGTAGTCTTAATCCCCTTTAGATCGGGTCTGCTTTTCTACTTGATTCTTTAGATATCAATTTTAAAGAGGATTGTCTTAATCCCCTTTAGATCGGGTCTGCTTTTCTACGATATTCTAATTTTTCACAATTACAAATTAAAAAGTCTTAATCCCCTTTAGATCGGGTCTGCTTTTCTACTTCATTGAAAAAGTAATTAAAGAAAATACTTTTGTCTTAATCCCCTTTAGATCGGGTCTGCTTTTCTACACCAGTGGCAAGTTCAAGGACGTGGCGTGGTCAAGGTCTTAATCCCCTTTAGATCGGGTCTGCTTTTCTACAAACCGATTAGTTCAAAGTGTCCACCGTCGCCGGTCTTAATCCCCTTTAGATCGGGTCTGCTTTTCTACCAAAGCGCCTGCGAAATTGCCATGCTCAAGGCCAGTCTTAATCCCCTTTAGATCGGGTCTGCTTTTCTACTTTGGGTCGCCAGTATCAACTTGAAGTGCTGACGCGTCTTAATCCCCTTTAGATCGGGTCTGCTTTTCTACTGAATCGCTGGAAGGAGCATCAAACGGAACTTGCAGTCTTAATCCCCTTTAGATCGGGTCTGCTTTTCTACCCAACGACGATAACCACCTCGAAGCGATCAACTAGTCTTAATCCCCTTTAGATCGGGTCTGCTTTTCTACACGGGTGACGTCGAAGTCGCCGAATTTAGTTCGTCTTAATCCCCTTTAGATCGGGTCTGCTTTTCTACATAGAGGAGATTATGAAATGAAGTTAAATTCTAAAGTCTTAATCCCCTTTAGATCGGGTCTGCTTTTCTACGACCGGCAGTGTTTATTGAATTTAATTAATTCGTCTTAATCCCCTTTAGATCGGGTCTGCTTTTCTACAATATTCCCGTCAAGATTATGAGGATTGGGAAGTCTTAATCCCCTTTAGATCGGGTCTGCTTTTCTACATAGGGAGAAAAAAGACAATAATTAAATCCCTAGTCTTAATCCCCTTTAGATCGGGTCTGCTTTTCTACAATTTATCGGGATGATTCTGGCAAATATGAAAGGTCTTAATCCCCTTTAGATCGGGTCTGCTTTTCTACAAACCCGCAATCCGCGATGACTATCGCGCGTAGTCTTAATCCCCTTTAGATCGGGTCTGCTTTTCTACGTCTTTTCAATCTGGAAAAGAAACAAATTAGGAAAGTCTTAATCCCCTTTAGATCGGGTCTGCTTTTCTACGATTGAAGCATTTGGTTTTGTTAAAACCCAGGAGTCTTAATCCCCTTTAGATCGGGTCTGCTTTTCTACAAGACAAATGTAACGGTTATTGGATCAATTGTCTTAATCCCCTTTAGATCGGGTCTGCTTTTCTACTGAAATCCCCAATCATTTTAGGAATCGTGGTTCTGTCTTAATCCCCTTTAGATCGGGTCTGCTTTTCTACTGTTTAAAAGATTACTTGAATAGGGATGTTTCGTCTTAATCCCCTTTAGATCGGGTCTGCTTTTCTACCCTTTGTGAAATTACTTTAATTGATTCTAGTAGTCTTAATCCCCTTTAGATCGGGTCTGCTTTTCTACTTAATATTACCTTTAAATTATTGCCACCAATTATAGTCTTAATCCCCTTTAGATCGGGTCTGCTTTTCTACCTTGGAATTCTGACAAATTTGGTCCACAATTCAAGTCTTAATCCCCTTTAGATCGGGTCTGCTTTTCTACAACATTCCAAGTCTAGCAAAAAACCAGAACATTCGTCTTAATCCCCTTTAGATCGGGTCTGCTTTTCTACAAAGATGGAAACTTTTAGATGAACGTGAAAATAATTGTCTTAATCCCCTTTAGATCGGGTCTGCTTTTCTACGATTGATTGGATTCTTAAAGAACAAATTCTAGATGTCTTAATCCCCTTTAGATCGGGTCTGCTTTTCTACGTTGACACGGCTAATCGTTTGGGGTGGAATATTGGTCTTAATCCCCTTTAGATCGGGTCTGCTTTTCTACACGAATGGTTTACTTATATGATAACCAAAAACAAGTCTTAATCCCCTTTAGATCGGGTCTGCTTTTCTACCGCCCCCCAAAAAAAACCCTTTTACAACAATAGCCTGCAAGGGGGGTTGAGGATGATTCGGCATGAGGTAAAGTTGACGTGCAGGGCTATAAGATAATTCTATGGACTGAGCCGCCATCAGCTTGGCGTTCCTGCCTGAAAGCAAATCATATCACGCCATGACTCCAGTTCAACTATCTGATTCCTCATGAATATTATCCCCAGATGAATTGCCTGGCGTTGGTGATTCCCGCTGTCTGGTTGCGATTTCCCCGCTTTGGACGCGCACAACACGATACTCCTCGACGCGGGCACCATAGGCGCGCATCCGTTCCGGGGTCAATTCCTGGCCCCGGCTTTGCCGCGACAGATGCATGGCCAGATGAAGGTAGCGACCGCCCCGCTCACAGACCGCGGCGGCCAGGTTGATGGGGAGGGTGCCCACGACGCAATCACCGGGCTGGATGGCGCCGGGGTCGAGATGTTCCACCAGCCGGTCGATGGGGATACCTTCTTCAGCGGCCCACGCCCAGGCCCCTGGGTGGCGGCTGACCAGATAGGTCGTCATGACTGCTTCAGGTTTGGCTTCAGCGGGCTGCCAGCCAGTGGCGGAGCACGGCACCCAACTCGCTCAGCCGGTTACCGGCGCAGACGCGGATGCGCAAGTCCGCCGCCCGGCGCAAGACGGGCGCCGGCAGGGGCCGGAAGCTGACCAGCAGGGCCTGGGCTTGCAGGCCGCCGAGGAGGTCGCTCAAGGTATCTAGGCGGTAGAGGGTGTCGGCGCCGATCCCCTCCCCTTCGCCGCCATTCCAGGCGCGGGTCTTACATTCAACCAGGTAGAGACGGTTTTCCGCCAGGCAGGCGACATCGATCTCGTTGGGCACCTGATCGCTGCGGGGGTTTTCGTGCAGGATGTTGAGGGAGCGGGCCAGGTCTTGTAGATGGGGCAGCCGGCCGCGTTGACGGCGGATCAGGTCGTAGACGTGCTCTTCCAGCCAGCCGCCGTTGACGTAAAAACGTGCGGTTTCGTCGGGGAAATACAGGCGCTCGTGCCGGATCTCAAACAGGCCCGCGTCGGCGAAACGGCCGAGTAGTGCCTGAAAACGGCGGTTGCAGCGGTACTTGGCGTCGATGGCGGGGGACACCAGCCCTTGCTCCGCCTTCATGGCCAGGTAGTTGAGATGGCCTAGGTCCCCGGCGTGCGCGGCGGCCTGGGTGGCGAGCCAGCCGGTCAGGTCGCTGAGTTCCGGCGGGATACCCTCCCGGCTGAGGCCTTGGACCTGGGCGCCATGGGCTTGGAGGAAACCCTCCAGGCGCAGGCGGTTGTCCAGATCGCGCGCTTCCAGACCGGCGGGGTGCAGCCAGATGAGGCGGTCCCGTTCCGGGTGGACGTAGAAGATAGGTAGGTCATAGGCGCGGCAGGCCTCGTAGGCGGCGATACTCATGGGTTTGGTGCCGCCCGTGGCGTTGAGGGCCAGGGTGCCGGCCACGACCAAGGCCTGTTCCCGGTCAAGCAGTTCCAGGATCTGGGTCTGTAGACGCTCCAGGTCCCAGGGGTCGGCGATGTCCCAGGTTTCGACCCGGGTGCCACGGGCGCCGAGGACGCTCCCCAGCCAGCGGGCGCGACGTTGCATGTCGGCGCTGACCAGCAGGATGACCCGTCGCGGACGCAGGCTGGGATCGAGGACGGGAGTGAGGTTGGGCGTCGCCTGGGCGGAGACCAGGCACAGATGGGTATCGATCGCGGGGACGGCAGCGGAAGGGGTAATACTCACTGGCATACCTCGGTGATGCGATCCCGTTACCACAGGGGCTGGCGCGGCAGTTGCGGGGGATGCAGACGCAGGCCGTCGGCCTGGGCCTCGCGGGCGATCAGGGGCAGGAGGTGCTGCTCCACCCAGGCGCTGTAGCCCGCCCAATCCGCCGGGCCGATGGGTTGGTCGCCATGGGCGAGGATGGAGGCGTTGCGGACCCAGAGGTGGTGACGCAGCGGTTCGCCCTGTTGGGCATAAAAGGCGGCCACCTCGCCGCCGAGATGGTGGGCGGCGAGCCGCCAGGCATCGAGCAAGCCCGCCTTGTACTTGCCGTCGCGGGTGGGACGCAGGTCGGCGTCCGGTGGCAGGTGGGCGGGGTCCAGGGCGGAGGTATCGATACCGCGACGGGCCAGCAGCCATTGGGCGGTGCCTTCCGTCAGGCGGTAAAGGCGAGCGACGGCGTCGTCATAGCGGGCCTGGGCACCCTTGCGCTGGGCATTGAGCCAGAGGTCCCAGAGGCGCGCCGGGCGCTGGCGGGCGTCCTGGGTCAGGAGGAGGTCCAGAAAGGTGAACAGATGGCCGGCCTGCCGGCCGATGCGGGCGCGATAACCCTCCAGAATGGGCAGGGCGGCGGCATGGTCGAAGCGGTCCCAGGCGTCGAAGGCGCGGCTGAGGTCGCGGGCGATCTGTAAGTCGCCGCGCAGGTAGCGATCACGCGGTAGGCTCGGGTGCGCCAGACGCTCCAGGCCCGCCGCAGCCTCGGCATAGTTGAAGGCCTCCCAGGCACCCAGGTAAACCTCCATGGCCCGGCGCAGGCGGATGCCTTCCGTTTCGACAGCGACGCGGGCCTGACTGCCGTCCTGGACCTTGATCAGATCGCCGCGAGCGCCAGTCACCAGTTGCAATTCCACCCCTTCGCTCTCCAGGGCGGCGATAACCAGGGCCCCGGTCATGGTCTTGGTGCCGCCGGTGTAGTCGGCGATGAAATGGGCTTGAGGGTGGCTGGCGCGCACTTCCCGGAGGGTCGCGCGGATGACGCTGACGGCGCCATCCAGGTCGTCGGCCGCCACCTCCCGGGCCTCGTAGGTCCCCTCCGCCAACCCGGCCAGGGTGGGAATGTTGGCCAGCTTTCTCACCTGGCCATCCGGCTGACGCTCCTCGACGGGGGTGCCCTTGCCAAGGATCTGTTGCAAGGACCCGGGCCGGCTAGTGGCGGGGTCCGGCCCGGTGGCGAAGAAGACGACGTGATCCGGCCGTGCCTGGGCGATGGCGGTAAGGATGGGCTTGTGGGAACCGCCGACGGTGCAGAGGAGGATGGTGCTGGTCATTTGCCGCGCCCCCGGACGGCTTGGATTAACTCCTTGCGCTCACGTTTCTTGGCACCACTGCCCCAGCCGATGTAGCCATAGACCTCCTCCGCCAGGTCGGCGAGTTGCACGCATACCGGGCCATTCCAGTCCGTCTGGGCTTGCTTGAGGGCCTGTGTCAGGGTTCCGGTCAACTCGCCACCGGCGAGCTTGCGCTCGATCTTTTTTTCATGATCCAACAGGGAACGGATCTGCTCGAGGATCTTCTGCTCTGGGGTCATGTTCGCCAGGCGGGTCTGGCGCTCGGCCTCGGCTTGTTCTTCCCGTGCCTTGGTTTCTGCTGCCATGGCTTCGAGTTGGGCTATGCGTAAATCTTCTTCGCGTTGTTTCTTCGCTGCAGCGTCCTTCTTCATCTGCCCATAGCCGACCGCGGTCTTGGCGCCAAAGCCCAGCCAAGCGAAGGCATGCTTGAAGGCTGCTTCCATAAGCAACTTCCAATGCCCGTCCTGGGCCAGTTCTGGGACCAGGCGCTGGAGAAAGGGCACGTCGCATAGGACATGAAAATTGAAGCCCGAGCCAGGGGGAACCGTGACAAAGGGGATGGGGTTGGGTGAACCCGATTCGTGGGGGGATTGCTGCTGCTGGAAGTAATGGGTCTGATGCGCCGTCATGATCTCGACCACCAGGCCATCTCCCTTGATGAGGGGGAAAACGTCCCAGAACTGCAAGGCGCCACGCTGATGGTCGGCCTCGCGGTCTTCACCTTCCCTACCGAAGAGGGCGGTGATGGCGGTTGCATCCCAGCCCTGGTGAGCGCCCCATTCACCCCCGGCCAATTCGCGGGCGGCCTGGCGTAACACCCCTTTGACGCCGCTGCCGGCCAGATAGGGCAAGCCATAGGGATTGAGAAAGGCAAAACCATTTTCCAGGGGGTGCTCATTCCCCAGCCCCGTGGCGAACGGGGCTACCGACAGGGTCTCCAGGCGCAGCAGTTGTCCGGCTGCTTCCAGTGGGTCCGCCAAACTCGTCTGCCGCCGTATCAGTGCCGTGAGGGTTGACTGGTCGGCGGCGGTCAATTTCAACGCATCCCCGAGGGCATTCGTCTTGTTTTCATCACGGAATGCCCGCTCGTGCCGATCCCGCCCCGCGACGCGGTAGTTGATATCGCTGGTGGTCCAGAGTTTTTCTCCAGTGCGGTTGTTGGTGCCCCACAACTTGAGGTAGAGGCCGAAACGCGCCCCGGGGGAAGCGGAGAAAAAGTTACTGCCCAGATAACCGGGTACCGCGGCGATGGCCATATCAGCCTCCGACCCGCGCGGCGGCGGCCATCTGACGCATCCAGCGCAACCAGGCAAAGGCCTCGGCGGTGATGTCCTGGTAGGCGCGGGGCTCGGCATCCAGCAGGGCATTCATGAAGGTCACGAAGTCCTCGCTGGGGATCTGGTGCGGATATTGTTGCCTAAGCCAGACACGCAAGTGGTGGCCCAGGTCCCGACAATGGCGCTGGGAGTCCTTCGCGCCCTTCTCGTGCAGAAAGGCCATGACCTGCATCAGGCCGCTGTTCATGATCAGGGCGGGCAAGCCCTTGGCCAGGTTCATGTATTCCTGGCTGCAATGCTGGCTTTTGGCCCAGGCATCGGCGGCCCGTTGTTGTTCCAGGGTCGGTGTCATATCAGTGCCCCTCCAGGATACGCGCGGTCACCAGACCGCGGCCGGTGGTGGCGTCACCACCGATCTGCAACACCTTGGCGTCGAGAAGGTTGCGCAGTTTAATCATTACCTCCTCGGCATTCAGGAAGTCGCTCTGGTTGCCGGTGCGGGTCACGCTGGCCAGCAGCGGGGCCACCAGCAGGGCCTCCGGGGGCAGGTTTTCCGAGTAAAAGAGCCCGCCATCGCGGCCGCTGCCGGTTTCTGCGTCGATACGCACATGGGGCTCGACCAGGGTGGCGTTCTCGGCGAAGTAGCCAAAATCGGTATCCGCGAGCACCACCAGATCCCGTTCCAGCTTGGTGCGGAAAAAGGCATGGGCGGGGCCTTTCGGCAGACCCTTTACCGCCAGGTCGTGGGCAAGCTGAGGCAGATCGGGCGAAACCCGTGCTTGGTATTCGAACGCCTCCAGATGGAGTTTTTCACCTGTCAGAAGTTCTGGATTGGCCAGAAAGCACCGCCCCTGACTGACTTCCGGAATCTTCCAGTCGGTGGGGATACCCAGGAGGGACAAGAGACGGCTGGCCCGACCCAACGCCTGGGGGCAAGTGGCGTAAACATAGCCATTGCGCAGGCTCCGGACGGGAAAGACCAGGAGTTGCGCATCACCGAAACTCACGGCGCCCGCGTGCAGCTCGCTGCTTCCAGCCTCGGGGCCAAAGAGCCGGTTGATCAGGGCACGGTCACCCCCCATTGCCTCAAAGCCATGACGCACGGCCCCCTTGATGCCGGAGCCGGCGAAACAGGGGTGGCGGGTGTGGCGTTCCCGCTGGATGGGGTTGTCGATGACGCCGACCGTGTTGCCGGCGCCCATGTGGACGGGACTGATGGCATACAGAAATAAAGCGGCTGGTTTTTCGTACATGAAACCTCTCCCTCAATACATGGCGAACGTGAAACGATTGAATCCTTCGACCCGACGCGGGGGATTCTCCTCCGCCGCGCGCCAGAGGCCGGTTGCGACAAGCTTGTCAAGGTCGCTGGCCTCCGCCTCAAGGTCCTCCAGCCAATACACACTGCCCGCGGGGGCGGCGCGCTGGGCGGTCTTGGGGCGGCCCCGGGCCAGGTCCCACCCTGAAACCACCTCGTAACGGGGTACGGCGGCGCACGTCAGGCGCCCCCGCACGGCCCCGAGCTGGAAGTGGCCACTGGCATCCACGCCTGGTAAGCGCCAACCATCGGTGAACAGGCCCGGGGCGGTCAGGACCAGGCGGGCACGTCGCTGGTTGGCGATCACCCGCAGATCGGTCTGGGGCGGACGATAGGCGCTGGGGGTCATGTGGGCTCCCCGCCCATCGCCACCCAACCGGATAGTTGCCGCCGCGAGTGCGCTGGTCCCGGTGATGCCCGTCAGGAAGCCCACGTCCGGGGCAAAGGCTACCGCCTGGGCGGTAAAGAGCTTGCCATCCTCCGCGCGGCCCCGGGCGAGGTCCAGACCAACGCCTACCCGCGCCTCCAGTCGCCACAGGTGGCTGGTGTCCAGACATTGCCCGGGGGTGGGGAGTTGTCCCGCCAGATAGGCGCGCCAACCCGCGTCCGTGAGCCACAGACCCGTCACCGGCTTGGCCCGCATCGGCCCCGCCAGCACGGGCAGCGATGCCAGGACCGAGGAACTGGCAATACCCGTTGCCGGTTGGTGAGGTTTGAGCGTATGAATGACCAGGTCGCCCGTGTCCCGGCGGGTTACGACCAGGTCGGCGGGCAGGGGGTGCAGGGATTCCTGATGCCCACCCACTTGCCTGGCCAGTTGAAAGTCGGTCACCGCGAAGGCTCCGGGTTGCGCGGGGGTGCCCAGCTCAGGGTGGGGCGTCTGACCGGCGGCGAAGGCGGGCAGATCGCTACCGTCGCGGGTGAGGATGTGGGCGCGGATGGCCCCCGCGGCGGCGGAGGGCCAGGGCGGTATCAGGCTTTCGCCGTAACTGCCCGGGGCGCCAAAGAGGCGATTACCCCGCAGTAACAGCACATCCAGGGGCTGAATAAAAACGTAGGCAGTCATGACTGGTCCTCCGGGCTGGCGGGCGGGGTCAAGGCCGGGCTGCGCAGTAGGTTCCGGGTGAAAATCGGGGTCCTGATGGGGTGCATGCTTATCTCCGCTGGACTCAGGCCTCAGATCGCCCTTCGCGGGCGAGAAATTCGGCGACGGACAGGAAGTTGGCGACCCAATCCAAGGGCTGCTCCGCCTGTGCCAGGGCAAGGAGGGTCAAGCGTCGACAGAGCCCGGGGACATCGTGATGGTCCAGGGTGGCCTTGCGCCCGGTCTGGCGGGCCAGTTGATAGGCCAGCAAGTTTTCCAGCATGGCGCCGTCACCGCGGGGCTGGGGCAGGTCTTTGAGCCATTCGAGGCTGTTGTAGACCGCCCGGCGCGAGACATCGGGATCGGCCAGAAACCCGCGCATGGCGAAGAGCACGGCGAGGGGTTCGCCCCATTTGGCGGTAAAACGCCGGATACCCCCCGAGCGCTTGACCAGGGTCAGGCTGAAGGCATCCCGCCCCCCCGCTTGTTTGGCCCGCTGTTCGGCGGCGCGCAGTTCCCGCAAGACGGCCCCAAGGGGCGCCTGATGGTGGGCGATGACCGCGCCGGCACTGGCGGTCGCGCGTTCGCCCATGGTGCGCATCAGCCGGCCCTCCAGCCAGGCAAACCCCTGGTCGAGGCGCAATCCGCTGCGGCTGTTGCTCTCCTGATCAGCACCCGATCCGGAATAGGCGTGCCGCAGCCTTTGCATAGCGGGCAGGAGGTCAGCGACCGGGAGCATGGCCAGGACGTCGTCGCCGCCAGCATAGATGACGCGCCCGAGGTATTCTTGCTCCACGACCTGGCGCACCAGGGTCAGGGCAAAGTCATTCAAGGCCCCGGAGATGGCCAGGTGCCGGTTTGGTGAGACGGCACGGCCTTGCTGGCCATACTCCCGGAGGGCGGCGTTGGTGCTGGCTTGGCGGTCGAACCCCGCGCGCACCGCGGGATGGAAACTCTCCCGGTAGCTGATGGCGAGGTCCTCCGCTCCCGACAGCCAGTGGCCCATGCGATCGCCATCCATGAGCAGGAGGGCGTAGTAGGTTTCCAGACGGGGCTGGTCACCCTGGCTCAGGGTCTGGGTGACCGTGGCGCGGATCGCGTCCGCGGCGGCGTCCTCGAGGTCTGCGGCCATCTCCAGCAGACCCGCCAGGCGTTTGGCCTTGGCCAGGGCACCCGGGTTGGTGCCGTGACGTCGCATCAGGCCACGGGGTAGGGCGACAGCGGACGGGCGATGGCGCTCCAGGAGGGCCTGCAGCCCGGGGGGCTCGTTGCCACCCTGCTCCAGCCAGCGGTCGAGTTGATGCGCCAGGGCCATGGTATGGGTCGAGACGACGAAGCGCTGGGGGTCGCCGCCGGTAGCCCTGCCGATTTCCTCGGCAAACAGGGTCGGCCAGAGGCGTTTGATGGCCGGCAAGGCTCCCAGGTGCTCACCGGCCTTGGCCCAGGCGGGCCGCTGGCGGGCCACCCGAGCCCAGAGGGTGTCCTCGCGCTGACCGGGGGGCAGGCTCAATGCGGACCGGTCTGTCGTCAACCATTCCGTCTCGCCGGTGAGGGAGCAGCGCCAGCCAGTCTGTTCCGTCTGGCCAAAGGTCCGGGTAGCTTTGGCCGCGGCCAGGACCCGCTCGGCAAGGTCGTGGATGGCGGGGTAGAGGACGCCGGGATTGGGCGCGAAAAAGCGGGTGCGGTCGTTCCACTGGGTCTCGCGACTCAGTACCCGCCAGGCGGGGCTGGCGAGGAACCCGCCGGCGACGGCGGGAGGGGTGCCAAAGAAGGGCGCCATGGCCGCGGACAGGTCCGCGGTATCCAGGTCCGTCTGGCGTTCAGGATCGCGGGCTTTGATCAGGGAAAAGGGCACCACCGCCCAGTGCACCTCGGGGAATCCGGCCAGTTGGTCGCGCATCTGGGCATAACAGGGCAGGTCCTCGTGGTTGGCCTGACTCGCGGCTTCCAGGAGGCGGTCGAGGGTCTGGCGACCAAGGTTGGCCAGCCAGGCGCGCAACCCTGTTTCGATCTTGCGTGCCAGGGCCGTGGCGTGGGCGCGGGGCACCACCGCGACGAAGCGGTTGGGTAGGGCAGCGGCGAAGAGGGGGTTGGCATCGGTAGCGGCGCGGGTCCATTCGGCCCCCCGGAAGAGGTCCGGGTCCAGCCCGCCGTGATCCCGCAACCAGAGATCCACCTGGGGCACTCCCCGCAGGCGGGGGAAGAGGATGGCATCGGGTCCCAATTCCTCGCACACCGGGCGCATGGCCTCCCAGGCCAGGCGCGACAGGAGGTGGGAACCGGCCCAGAGGTCGGAGGTGGAACGGGCGGCGGCGATGAAACCCTGCACCGGGCCCAGGGAAAGGGCCAGGAGGGCGGCCTCCCCCTGGGGATCGGCGGCGAAGGCGCCGGCAAAGGCGGAGGCCAGGTCAAGGTGGTCCCAGATGCTGTGATCGGGGACGCGGGTATCCGCCGGTAGGAGTCGCCAGAGGGCGCCCAGCCGGGCATTGTCCTGCTCCTCCTGAAGTTCGGGACCAAAGCGCCAGAAGGCCAGCAGGGTCTGACGCCAGTCGACGGACTCGCCATGACGCGCGACCAGGCTAAGAAAATGGGCCAGGCTACGTGCCTTGATATCCTTAAAATCGGTATCGGCCAGGCCCCCATGCCGACCAAGGTCGTACTGGGTCCCGGTCAGGGGGTGGATCAGCACCGGCTCCTGGGTCCAGTGGACGCGCGCCCAGGGCGCCACCTGCAGGGTCCTGGTCTGGCCGCCGCGAGTCTTGACCTCGATTTCCTCCAGCGGCCATTGGGGCCGGTCGGCGGCCGAGGACCACCAATCCGCGCGGCGCACGATCTCGTAGTCGGCGCGGGTCAGCCCTCCCTGGAACAAGGCGGCATGCAAGCTATCGGGGGCATCGTTGTCCAGGCGCTCCTGCGGGAGGGGATCGAGGCCCAGCAGCCGGTGCAGGGCGCGGGAGGTGCCGCCTTCATGGCCGGCGGGATCGCGCAGCAGGACCAGGGCCTTTTCCGCCGGGTCATGGAGCCGGGCGTGGAGTTTGATTTGCCATAGGTAGGTGTCATCCATGGGGGGCATCCTCAGACGGTGGTTCGGGAAAGGGTGGCGGTGGGTTGCGCGTCCAGATAGGCGTGGACGCGCTGCCAGACGCTCTCGATGGCGGTGCGGTGGAGGTTGGGCCGGAAAGTGGGGGGTGGCAGACAGGGGACATGGAAGATCACCCCGCGTAACTGACCATTGGCCTCGCGCCGGACCTTGAAGCGCAGGCTGTTGGGCAAGCGGGCATTGCCACCCCAGGCTTGTACCGAGTGATTGGTCACGGGGTAACTAAGCCAATGGCGCGCTTCCGGCGCCCGGGCATCTTTGCCTGTGGTGAATCTGAATTGGGTGCGCAACCCGATCTTGAGTTTGGCCAGACTAATCATCACGGACTTCCAGTCAGGGAGCGGGGGTGTCGTCCAGATCAGGGGGCCTTGGTCATCACGGCCAAGGGCATGAGGCCAGTCCAGGTTGAGACAGTCCCGCCAGTCACGGGTCAATTCCCTCGGTAATGAGGTAGTCCAATTGCGGTTTTCCTCACCCTGCGGTAACAATGCGTAAGCTCCCCAGCCATTGCGACTGCGCCCACCCAGGGTGCCATAGCGGTGCATAAGTCCCAACGCTTGTTGGAGATGGGCATCATCCGCATCCGGATAGGCGAGTGATAGGACGGCGGATTCACCGAACTGGATGGCCGCTCTGGCTTTGAGTTGTGGGGTATTCGTGCCGCGCGGCAAGGCCACGGGACCATAACCGAGATAGAGGTCAGCGCCCACCGGGAACGGTGTTTCCGGATGTGAAACCTTTTGCAAGGGTTCCCATCTGCCCAATGTGCCAAGATCCCAACGGTCCAGGCGGAGGCGTACCTGGCTCTTACGCGAGGCGCCGTCACAACCATCGGCCGCCACGCCAAAGAGACGGCCCTCAACTTGGCGCATGGCCTCGACCAAGCCATGCTCCTGATGGCGCCCTCCCGCATTAGCCACCCGCCACCATTGCCGCAACTGGGCCTTGATAGGGGGGGTGCGCCATTGCCCATCCTGTTGGGCGTTGCCCAGGAAGGCGGGGGTGTTGAAAAGTAGTTTAAATTCCAGTGTCTTCATCTTACGAACTCCTGCCCTCCATTGTGTATCAAGTGGGTTGGGTGCGGCATGGACCACAAGCTTGTGGCGTACCGTCCATCCCCTCAGAACGGACTATTAACTGGATTATTGGGAACTGATTGATTGCCCCCTGTCACTGAAGTGGTCGGGGTGTTGAGCGTTGGCTCGATCGACCCGTAACGGATGGCCTCGGGGGCCAGGTTCACCCCATAACGGGTCTTGGGGCGCTTACCCTCGGCCTGGATGAGGTAGGACGCGGCCAGTGCTCGCCCGAGGGCCTCTTCCAGCAGGGTGTTGACGCGGGACTTGCGCTGATCGAAGTAGGCGACGTCCATGCCCGCGGCCAGGGCGGTCTCGATGCGCTCCATCTCGCCGGAATGGTCACCGACGATCTGGCGATACTCGGCGAGAAATGCCTGGTCGAGGCCACTGGCACCCCGGCGGACGAAGCCCTTGCCCTGGCATTGGCGTCGGGCCATGAGGCTGTAAAAGGCCAGATCGACGGGGGGCAGCTCGACGGGTTCGCCCGCGGCGGTCAGGCGTCGACCGGGCAGGTCGATGACCAGCGCCGGGGGCAGCAGGGCGCGTTGGGCGGCGGCGACGGTCTGGCCGAAGCTGGCGGCGCCGTTCAAGAGGCGGTTGTTGAGTTCGTCGCGCAGGCGGACGAAGGGGATCTCGGCCAGGGTGACCTGGGCGTCGCGGGTGTCGGCCAGCTTGTTGTCGCGCAGGACGATGACCCGGTGGTAGGGGGTGGGGTAATAGAAGTCCGGGCAGCCCTCGAAGGGTTCGCTGACCAGGACATGGGACAGGTGGTCCTGGGGGCGGCCGAAGAGGCTCAGGGCATAGCCCAGGTAGTAGCCCATGGTCTTCCGCCCTCCGGCGATGGAGACGTGGAGTTGGGCGGCGGGGTCGGCGGTGAAGTGGCGGACCAGCTCGGTGATGGTGTCGGCGGCACGCTGGTTGTCCTGCGGGGTGCGGATGTCACTCAGCGGCTGGCCCTGGTCGTCCACCAGGGTGTGGATGTGGCTGACATCGAAGCGGATGGCCGGGAGGGCGTAATCCTCGCACAGGCGATAAAACCAGCCGGGCTCATCGCTCAACAGACCCAGGCGGGCAGCTTCGGCGCCCTCGTGGGTGGTGAGTAGGTGGATGTCGGTGGGGATGAAGGCCGGCTGGCGCTGGACCGCCAGGGCAAAGAGGGTCTCCGTGATCACCTGGGGGGTGAGCCCGGTCACGGCGAGGAGAATCCGGCGCGGATAAGGGTGGTCCGTCATGGCGTCCCTTTTTCGTTGTTAGGGCGATGTTACCCGCCGGCTGGCGGGGCGGTAAAGAACCGCGTCGTCCTTGTCTCCCTGGCGGGTCCTGGTGAGTCCTGGCAAATCAGCGCCCGCGGTTCAGAGGGAAGCATGCCCCAGAAGCAGCGGGTGTGCCGGGCCCGCAAGCTTGTGGGCCCGCTACTACGATTCGAAGCCAACTTCGAGGCGGTAGGCACCCAGGCCAAAGGTGGTGCCCTTGCCGATGTGGACCCATTGTCCCCACCACAGAGCGGGCCACAGGGTGGCGAGTTCGGGACCGCTTAGCTCGAAGGTGCCCAGGAGGCCGCCCAGTTCCATCAGGGTGTTCTGACGGGAGGAGTAGCGGGTCCATTCGTGCCAACGTAACTGCGGCTCGGACAGCCTGAGCGTCTTGGCCGGTTCGTAGAACCGGGGCCAAGCTAGTGGCTCGGCGTTGCCGCCATGATGGCTGGCGAGCAGGCGCAGGCGGCCAACGAGGCTGAAGAGGAAATCCTCGGCGGAGAGGCGCTCCGGGCTAGTGAGGTGCCCATGGCGCTTGAGCCGCAGCGGGGTGAGCAAGCTCACTCGGACTCGCTCCGGTGCGGGAGAGGTGGAGACGGCGGCCAGGGGCAAGGGCGTGTACCGTCCCTCTTCGGCGCTGTAAACCGGTTGCCAGTCGCCGCTGCCCGGTTGCCGCTCCTGGAACAGACGCGCGACGCTGAAACGCGCTTGGGTCTGCCCCAGGCCACGGTTCCCGGCCTGCTGGAGGGCGTGAATCAGGTAAGGCACCTGGCGGAGGGCCTCGCCGAGCAAGGTCATGCCCAGGGAAAGGGAAGACCCGGGGGGGTATTCCCGGGGGGCGCGCGGGTCGATTTCCAGGACGTAGGGCCGCGGTGGCGCGGCGAAGCGTTGGTCCTGTTGGCCAGCGGGGGCCTGGGGCTCGAAGAGCCGGGTATAGACGCAGTGCTCCAACAACAGGCAACCGGCGCAGGTGCGGGCGCGGGTGACGCAGGCGGCCTGACGCAGGCCATGCCCCAGCACACCCCGCCAGGCGGAGCCGGCATAGGGTGGCAGGCGGATGGGGTCCAGGGCCTGCATTTCCACCCGCAGGCGGATCAGTGGCGGCAAGGTCAGGTCGGTGGTTTCCTGGGTGGTGTCGTCCATGGGGGCCTCCTTCTTGTTGAATTATGTGGTGGATGGAAGGTTGACCAGAGGGGACCGAGGGGCTGGGGGCGTTTTTTGTGGTCCTGGTCTGGCCTTCGCTGGCGGTCATTCTGGCCAATCTAACCCATCCCATGCCCCAAGGCTCGGGCCGCAAGCTTGTCGGAAGCAATCAACGGCAGGTCGTTGGGCAGCGAGCACTTGACCATACATTCCTCAATGACCGCTTCCGCGACCTGTGATGAGGAACCACGGCTGTGTAGCGGGTCAAGTTCCCAGCAGTCACGAGTACTTCACTGGGCCACCGACTGCTTTTAACCGCTGCCATGGGAACACAACTGGCACAGGAGGTTATCCCGTCCGCGCAGAGCCTCCCCTCCCAACCACCAGCGCTGCGCCTCCCCATCCCCCAGGGGCGGAAATCGGTCTCCGTGCCCGGTCGCCACCGCGGCTCCCGCTTCAAACCAGTCGCTCATCATCAGACTTTCGCTCAATCTCTCTGCTTCACCCTCACCCGACGGGGAGGGATTCCCGAGTCCCGAAGAGGCCTGGTCCTGTTCCGCTTACTTCCCATCGTCCTTACCAGCCACACGCTCAGCCGCGCGTAGTGCCGGGCCATTTTGGCTGTCTGGTCGCGCATGACCAGGCGCAAACCCTCAGGCGCCACCACCACGAGGTTATCCCCCAAACCCAGCAGCCAGCGCAACAGTGCCCCGGTCTCCGGCACCTGGACCCGCACCTGCGCCAGAAAAGGCGAGTCCCCAGGTTCGTCCACGATGCGCTGCGCCGGAGTAATCTGGCAGACCCGCAGCACATCGATCGCGTAGCCCCGCCCCCGTAACTCCAGGTCGATCACCTTGCACCGGCCGCAGTCGACCTGGCCGCTGGCGATCGCCTGGTTAAGGTCAATCCGTCTGGTGGGCTCGGAGCCACCGCCATAGCCGTCGGGCATCAGGTCCAGGAGTTGGGAGATGATCAGGCACTCCCCCTCGGGGGTGCCAGGGAGGGGCAGCATGCTCTGCAACCGGCGAAGCCGCTGAATCCGGGAAGGGAAGGTAGCGCTCATGGCCCCAGTCTGCCTCGCCCATACGACAGAACAGGTCGGACCCTTGTAGTCTAATCAGAACGCACGCCCGGGTTGGATCGGGCAGGACCACGCGGGCCGCCAACCCCGGCCCCAGGCGATCTGGGCCAGGCAGCGCATGATGTTCTGGGCCTTGAGGAGGGCTACGGGAGGGACTTGGTAATGGTCCTCATGCCCCGGCAGATTTCCTGACATGCTTTGCCAGGTAGGCGGCACGCAGGCCAGGCAGCGAATCATCTCCAGCTACTGCTGCATATCCCGCTGCGGATTGCACGTTGGCCAAATGATCCGGTCGTATTGTACTGCCCCTGTTAGGAAAATACTCTTTTAGCCAGCCACTTCCAGGTTGGGCTGAGCCGTATACGGGTAGGGTTACCACCCTTGGGGCAATGCGCAAGAAAGCCATTCAGCCGGGGGATGCCGGTCGCGTGGTGGCGGGTAAACACAGGGGGGACAGGTCCACCAATTTTGCGAGGGTCCGCTGGTGACCAGAGCACCAGACTCACCCTCAAAGGCCCTTGCTCAGTCGCGAGGCCAGCGCCGGGGGCAGACCCGCATCCCTGACGCGCTGCGCTGCCGTCTGGTGGTCATAATCCAACCGCAGGATCTCCGCCCGCATCCTAACCGGGTCCAGGATGGCGCAGGAAGTTCGCGGGTCCTGGTCGCGGGGTTGGCCGACGCTGCCGGGATTGATCACCAGTCGCGCCCCGACAGTGCGGACATAGGGCAGATGGGTGTGCCCCATCACCAGGATGTCGGCCTCCGCCTCGTCCAGAAGCTGCACCAGCCGGGCCTCGGGGTCCTCATCACCATATTCATACTCATGAAGGGGGTCCCGGGGGGTGCCGTGGACGATGGTCACCCACCGGCCGGCAACCTGGAACCGTAACCGGCGCGGGAGGGCGGCGAGAAAGGCCCGGTTCGCGGGCGTGAGCTGCCGGCTGGTCCAGTGGATGGCTGAGCGGGCCGACGCGTTGAACCAGCTCAGGTCAGGGTCCTTGGGGTCGAGTAAGGCCGCCCAGTCATGATTGCCCCGCACGCAGTTCAGGTGACGCAGCCGCTCACAGCACGCGTTCGGCGCCGCGTTGTAGCCGACGAGATCGCCGGCGCAATAGATCTGCTCGACGCCCCGGGCGGCCAGGGTGGCAAGCACTGTCTCCAGGGCATCGATGTTGGCATGGACATCCGCTAGCAAACCGATCATGGACGGATTGCCTCCGGGGAATCCCCTGGTAGGTGGTAGCGAAGAAGATTGGCCATCACCCCCATGTCCCGTTGAGTTTGCTGGCATGGGGTGCAGGATATCCCAACCAAGCGACAAAATAGGTCGCAAAGCCGAAGGCGGAGAGGGACCAGATGCCCACGGCCAGTCAAGGAGGGTTTGTCGCCGGGTCCATGGTGACGGGGAATGGGCGAGGCGGACGGGGCTGTCGCTCCCGGTGGCGCCACCCGGCAAGCGACCTGTTCCGTCGCCTGCGGGGCCTATCCTGGCGCTTCTTCACCGATGGGGAGATCGCCATGCACCTGCTGCGCGAGATGCTGACCTACCAGCGCCCGGCCCGTTCGCCCAGCGAGCGGGCCTTCATCCGCCGCTTTCTGGATCAGGTCCCCGGCATGGTCCGGGATGACTTCGGTAACCGCTGGCTGCGGATCGGCACCCGGCCCACGACCTTGTTCTGTGCCCACACCGACAGCGTCCATACCATCTCCGGGCGGCAACGCCTGCGGGAGGACCGGCGGACCCGGCGGTTTTACAAGGACGACGGCCGCCCCCTTGGCGCCGACGATGCCACCGGCTGCTGGCTCCTGTTGCAACTGATCGCCCACGGGGTCCCCGGGCTTTATGTATTTCACCGCGAGGAAGAAACCGGCGGCGACGGCAGCGACTGGATCGCGCGGGAAACCCCCGGTGTGCTGGCTGGGATTGAGCGCGCGATCGCCTTCGACCGCCGCGGTACGGGGGACGTTATCACCCACCAAGGTCGGGTGCGCACCTGTTCCACAGACTTTGCCCAGGCCCTGGCGGTGCAACTCGGGCTGGGCTTCGCCCCCTGCGCGGAAGGGGTCTTCACCGACACCGCCCATTACGCCGGGCTGATCCCGGAATGCACCAATCTCAGCATCGGCTACGAGCACGCCCATACCGGGGCGGAATACCAGGACTATGGCTTCCTGGAGGAGCTGCTGCCCGCGCTGCTGCGGGTGGACTGGGCGGCCTTGCCCGTGGCGCGGGTCTGCGCCCCATTCTCAAGGTGGGCTGAGCCTGGCGACCGGATGACCACCGCGGATCGGCTGGCGTGCCTGGGGTCCTTACCGCCGGCCGAGCGGTTGGTAGCGGCTTGACCTTACCGTCTCCTCATCACCGCCCCACGACCGGGCCGGTTGAACCGGCCAGTGTCTACTCTGTTGGCTTCAATTCCACGCCTTCCAGGTTCGAGATGGCCTGGTCCGGATCACCGCAGTTGACGGTGGCCTTATGTTCACCGTTTACAAGCACATTGACCCCGGCCTCGGCGGGGTGGTCCTCGGAGACCAGGTCGGCGCCCCAAAACACGCTGTAGGTGGTTTTGCCGTTGGGTATTTCCACCGACTCGGACTTGTAACGCCCGACGCCTTGCCATTGGGTGGTCGAGGCTTTGGCGCGGGGCACGCGCACCACCATCTCGGGTTGCTTCTCCGGATGGCCAAAGGAGTATTCGAGGGTCTTGCCCTCGTCACATAACTGAATCCGTTTGCCCTTGGCGGTAAGGCAGTGGAACAGGGTGACCGCCCCCGGCGGGCAGGTTGGGCCGGTTACTGGCGTGGTAGCCGTACTGGTTTTCGTCAACAGGCGCGCGTTCGCGCCATGGATGGCAGCGGTGTCGTCGGCCGCCACGGCGGGTAAGATCACCAGGATGCCAATCAAAAAAAGGGCCTTGTTCATCTTGCAGGTTTCCGCGTTTCGTCTTCGAAACATGATGGAGAAGTGAATGGCTTCCCCATCCTCCTGATGTTGGTTGCTGGACCCTACCCATCTGGGCTTACTACGCCGAGCTTGGTCGGGTCAGCCACAGGCAGGTTGAGTCATAAATCGCTCCACACGGCACATGATCCGGCCCTGGGCCGCTGGTGGACAGGCCATTCTGACAGGTTGCCAGCGCGCTGCGAAACAGGCCATCTTGATCGGGGGGAGGGAGTGGGTTGGGCGGTACTTAATTGCTGGTTTCGGTGGGCTTCAGAGTGCGCCTGCTCATGCCTCAATCCCTGCCAGCAATGCCGCGATCTCTTCCGGTTGGGGCAGTTGCCCCCTCAATTCCTTGGGCAGCGTCTTGGTGATTTCATAGGTTGCCACGCCGATGGGCTTGCGGGCGTCGTGCAGGGCGTACTCGACAATGGTGCGGTTCTTTTCCTTGCAGAGAATGATGCCGATGGAGGGATTCTCGTCCTCTTGCCGGATCTGCCGGTCGAGCGCGGTCAGGTAAAACTGCATCTTGCCGACGAACTCCGGCTTGAATTTGCCGATCTTCAGTTCGATGGCCACCAGACAGCGCAAGCGCCGGTGAAACAGCAGCAGGTCGATCAGGAACTCCTCGCCGTCCACCGCCAGCGGGTACTGGCTGCCCATGAAGGCGAACAGGCCGCCCATGGCGCGCAGAAAATCCTCGATCCGGGCGATCAGCGCCCGTTCCAGTTCACGCTCGCTGTGTTCCTCACCCAGTTCCAGAAAATCGAAGGTGTATTCGTCCTTCACCGCCAGCTTGGCCTGGGCACGCAGTTCCGGCGTCAGCGCCTGGTCGAAATTGGTCTGGCCAAGCAGCGATTTCTCGTAGCTCTGGTTGTCGATCTGGTGGATGAGTACGTTCCTTGACCAGCCGAATTTGCGGGTCATGCGGAGGTAAAATTCCCGTTCCAGCGGGTCCTTGCACTTGCTCATGATGGCCAGATTGTGAGCCCAGGCAATTTCTCCAACCAGTGGTTGGAGTCTTTCATGGCCATGGTATTCCAGGTAAAACTGGCGCATATACCAGAGGTTCTGCACCGAAAAACCCGCGACCCCGGGAAACTCCCGCCGCAAGTCCGCGGACAGGTTCTCCACGACGGACCTGCCCCAGCCCGCCATTTTCTGGCGGCGGGCGATCATCCGCCCGATATCCCAGTACAGCCCGACCAACTCGGTATTGACCGCTTTCAGGGCGGCGTACTGCGCCGAACGGACCCGCGCTTTCACTTCAAGGAGAAGTTGGGCGTAGTCCTGGTCTTGAGGGTGCGGTTTCAGTTCGCTCACGCTTCACCTCCCAGTACCCGGGGCGTTTGAAGTCCAGGTTCACTCGATTCCTGTGCTGGAGACCACCCGCGTGCGGTTGGTCGGGAGTGGGGTCTGATCGTGGCCAACCTCTCCAGCGCTTCGGGGGTCAGAATCTGCTGTGCGGCGTCGAAGAGCGTTCGTTCCTCGAAGCGGACATGCGCGGTGAGTAGATCGGCAAAGGCATGCAGGTGCCGTGTCGCGTCCTCCGCCGTTGCGGCCGCGACGATAAGGGCGCGAAGCTGCTGATGTTCCTCGGTGGTGCGGTCGACCAGATCCTGCCGGCCGGCCGCAGCAAGGGCCGGAAGGATGAATTCTTCCTCGATCGCGAAGTGGGGGTTGAGATCCTGCTCAAAGGTTCGGCAGGTCGATCGTAGGCGTTCCCGGCTCACGCCGCCGTGGCGGCATGCCTGCCGCAGACGCCCGGCAAACACCAGGGCCTGGTGATGTTCCGAGGTCATACCCTGAAGACGGAAGTCCCGTTGCATGGTGCTTGTACCTCGTGGGGTTTCCCAGACCTTAATGGCTGCCCTCAAGGCGCAACGGTTAGCCGCCTAGGGCGGTGCGGCGTCCCGAGTGCTGAACAGTTCCCCGGCGAGTCGCTCCAGCCCCTGTCGCCAGTCATCAACAAAGTCCTCCAGGGACGCGATGAACTCCGGATCATGCTCGGTGCGGTTGATCGTGCAATGCACCTGTATCCCCGGGGAAGCCTCGCCCCCGACGGCCGGGGGCGCGACGGTCAGGGTCCAGGCCAGGGCATTGGGGCACTCGGGGAGGGTGAAACGTACCCCGCCGCGGATCAATTCGCGCCGCACCCGGAACTGGCCCCAGAGACTGTAGATCTCCCCTTGTTCATCCTCCCAGTGCAGCACCCGGTTGATCGTGGCGCACCAGGCGGCGAGTTGCTGGCCACAGAGGGTGTCCTGGATCTGCGTCGCGGTGAGCGGGCACTGGGCGAGGGCGAAGAATTCCATGGCGGTTCTACCGGGATCGGCTCAATAGATGGGGATCAGGGCGTAGCCCCTGGCCTGATAGCCGATCAGGGACACGAAGGTATTGCCCACCGGCGTGATCCCGGGCAGCAGGGTCTGGTTATCGACACCATAGAGGCGGGTCGCGATGGAACAGCCCTCCATCCGCGCACCAAGCCCCTGGAGTTCCTTGATTTGCTCGGCTACACGATCCAGGTCCTCGTACTCGGTCAACTCCTGGTGTTGCCGGTCGGCAGTCACCAGGGTGACGGCCTTGCCACGAAAGGCCAAAACCATCTCGGGGGTGACCCCTTGCCGCTGAAGATCCGCATGGGTCTCGCGGATCACCTGGAGATAGAGGCTGAGCTTGCCCGCCTGGGTGGTGTTGATGTCGAACACGACCCGGCCAGTGGTGACCCCGGTGAGGGCCAAGGCATCGTTGGGTTTTTCGGCCAGGAGGGGGGTTGATAGCAACAACAAGAGAAGTGCTGCCAGGCCAATCCTCAGGGGTGTCATGGTCGATCTCCGGAAAGCAGTGGTTAACCGCGTCAGTCTAGGCCAGTTATGGACGGTGCGGATAACTATTCAGCTCATCCGGCCGGCTGACGCGAGGTGTGGCATGGGTGGCCGGCCTTGGAAGCTAGGACCAAGGCTTAGTGGGACTCGATGGATAGCGATAGCCATCCCCCCGGTCCTGGGCGGCCCGGGCCAGGCAGCGCATGATGCCCTGGGCCTTGAGCAGGGCCGTGGTCAGGGCCTCAGTCTGGGCCTCATAGCCTGGGCGACCCGGGGCCAGCCGTTGCCAGTCAGCCAGGACGCAGCCAAGCCCACTGGTCACCTTCATCCAGTCATTCAGGGCGTCCTGAGGATCGCCCGTCGGACAGATGGCCTGTTGATAGATGACCTGCGCCACCGTGTCCGGCGTGATGTCGTGGTGCATAAATCTGTCTCCTCTGCACGGGCCCGGTCGGCACCGCGCGCCAAAACCCGGCGGGCCGCTGGCCTCTATTTTGAATCCAGTAACAATCTCGTCTACCACCCGCGGTCCCTCCCATGCTCCTGAGCCCTAGATTAGCGCCGAACCGCGCCATGTCCACCCACCCCGGCGCCATCCCCGGGACGTTCCCACCACCCTGCGCCCTGCCCCTGTTCGCGTACGGGGTCCAAGCTGGCTTCCCCTCCCCGGCCCGGTGACTTGATCTGGGCCGAGGTCGATGGACAGCCCCTGCTGCGGGAGCTGGGCATCCTTGGATGTTGATTGCCGTGGTGTGCGCCCAGGCCCCTTCTCGGGGAAAGCGCCCCGGCCCTCATTGGGCGTGAAGGGGATGCCATCCGTCTGCGTACACCCGGGGTTGTCGGGCTTTTCAGGGCCTTCCCATCCTGGTTATCTCGACTGAGGTCCAGGTTCACTCGATGCCTCTGCCGGAGACCACCCGTGTGCGGTTTCGCGCCGGTCGACGGTGGGGTCTGATCGTGGCCAACCGCTCCAGCGTGTCCACTTCCGGGAGTGAGTGGCCATCCCTGGCCCCTTCGCGCCTAAGCTGCGCCGCGCCCGTGCTGCCAGCGGATGTGGTCATGCAGGTTGCGGTTCCTGATCCATCGCGCCACCTCGGGGGACGGATCGAGCGGTGGCAGGTTTCGCCAGGACCAGGGAACGCGGGCGCCGGGGTAACGGGCCTGGGTGAGGTGATAGGCCCGGCCAGGGTTCTTCCCGTGGGCCAGGACGTAGCTCATGGCCATGCGGTAGAACGTCGCCGGGTCTTCACCGGCATCCTGACCGCCAGCTCCGGTGCTGCCAAACTCCACGAGTTTGCCCTCGCGATAGGTGATCCGGCTGCCGCTTACCGGCCGATCCAGCCCACATTGCGGGCAGGTCACCTCGTCAGGGTCCATCACCGCCCCACAGGACTTGCAGGCGATGAAGGGGGCCTTCTCCTTGCGCTTCTTCTTCGCCGGGTCCGGGGCGTCGCCCAAGTCGAGGTCGGGGACAACGAAGTGATGCGGAAGCCCATGCTTCAGACAGTTACCCGAATGGTCGAGGATGAGGCAATCGGTTTTGCCCGTGGCGGTGCGGATACCCCGACCGCACTGCTGAATGTGCAGGGCCTCCGATAGGGTGGGCCGGGCCAGGATCAGGCAGGCCGCATCCGGTACATTAAAGCCGGTGCCCAGGACGTTGACCGACGTCAGGAGCTTGATCTCCCCGGCCTTGAAGCCGGCGATGATCTCCCGGCGCGCGCTGGGGTCGGTGTAGGCGTCCAAATGCTCCGCGCGGACCCCGGCCGCGAGGAAGTCATCCCGAATGCTTTTCGAGTGCGCGATGTTGACCGCAAAGCACAACGTCGGCCGCTCCTCGCCCCGTTCCTGCCAGGTCGTCACGATGTCGCCCACCAGCTCCTTGCGGTTCATGGCGGCGCCCAACTCGTTTTCCTGGTAGTCGAACCCCGCCGTCGTGGTCCCACAGCTCACGCCATCCAGGGCGGTCAGGATGGCATCGGCCTGGGGGGCGAAGGCGCGAACGGGGACCAAGAACCCCCGGTCGGTCAACTCGCGGATGCTCGGGCCGCGCACCAGATGGGTGAAGTGCAGGCCCAGGCCCTTGCGCATGGGCGTTGCGCTCAGGCCGATGAACACCTTGTCGGCCCAGTCCGCCATGAGGTGAATGTGCGCGGCATGGAGCACATGGCACTCATCGATGATGCACAGGTCCATCCAGTCGGGCGCGGACCGGGAGCGGATGGTCTGGATGGACGCCACCACGATCTCGTCCTGTCGGGTATAGGCGGTGTCTTCTCCCCGCAGGATGCCGACGCTCAAACCCATCTCGTGAAAGGTCTCGGCGGCCTGACCGCACAGCTCGATACGGTCCACCACGAAGAGCATGCGCTTGCCCTTGGCGGCGGCCCGGCGGCCCAGGTGAGCGGCCACCACCGTTTTGCCGCCGCCGGTGGCCAGTCCGCACACCTGACGACGGTGCCCTTGCAGGATGCCCTGGCCCAGGTCAGCGATGAGTTGCTGCTGAAAATCGTGCAGGTCGTACATCACCCCGCCCTCCGCATCGGCACGAAAGCGGCGGCGCAGAAGGCATCCGCGTCGCCCCAAAGGTTCATCACGTCGCGGATATCCCGCCCGGCGCAATGGCTGTGCTTGCAGGCGAACCCAGGCCAGCCGTCATCGGCCTCAAAGATGACTGAGTCGCCCCCGTTCCTGGGGCTAGGCGTGGAGTGTTCCGCCTGCCAAGGGCAAACGACCCCATGCACCTTTCCCGCCAGGGGGCCGAGGTAAGCCCCGTGGGCGGCGAACCAGGTCACCACGTCCAGGCTGCGGTAATCGCCCTGCCCCCTGACTCCCAAGGGCCTGGCAGGGCGCGTAGCGGCTCCTGGGGCCTCCTGGAGTGTCTGGCGGACATAGAGGTTGGCCAGGCCCGCCACCTGCCGCGGATGCACCTGCCGCCAGTCCCGGGGCACCTGGCAGGTTGACTGCCGATGCGGGCGCTCGGGGTGGTTGATCCCCTTGCGCTTGACCGACCCATACAGGGTGCACAGGCGGGCCGGGTTCCTGACCGCGCGGTCGAAGGTCACCGTGTCGTCAGAGAATTCCGCCGCCAGTCCGGTGTAGATCACCCGCAGTTGCGCCGTGGTCTCCGGGGTAGGGGGGAGCGCGGTGCGGTACTGGACGTGCCAGCCATTCCCCGACATGGCCAGCAAGGGCTCAGGCCAGCCCAGGACCGCCAGCTTGGCCACCAGGCCCCGGGCACGGGTCGCGGCCTCGGCCAACTCATCCGCGGTCGAGGATTGGCCCCGGGGGCGGGCGGGATCGAGGTCGAAGAAGAGCCGACAGTAGCGACTCACGCAGGCATCCGGGGTGCGGGCGGTTTTACCTGTTTGCGCCTTGAGGTAGTCGCCCAGGAGGGCGGGGTTGATACGGTTGAGGGTGGTGAAGAGGTTGCCAGAATCGCCAGCCCGGGAGGCGGCAAGCATCAGGCTGTCGGGGTCGTTGTGCCAGGTTGACCAGACCCGGCCATGATCCAGGTGGGTCAATTCAACCAGTCCGGCATCACGGAAGAGGCGGTCGAGGTAAACGTCCGTCATCTACCTGCCCTCCATGTCGAGCCCGTTCTCATCGAGCGGCGGGAAATTTGCCGCCCGGCCTGGGGTGGGAGGAGGAGGGGGATCAGGGAACAGGTAGATAGTATTTGCCCCTTGGTAGGGGGCTTGGGTAGCCCCTTGGCTAGGGGCCTGGGTAGGGGCTTCCCCGAAGATGGGCCAAGCCTGCCGAAACAGGTTGACCAGGCGCGACGGCGGGAGGTCGTCCAGATGTTTCCGCGCTTCGATCAGCCGGTAATCCTCGCCGGTCTTGCGCTGCGGGCGATGGGTCCATCGATACTGCTCACCGCAGACACAGGGCACCCAGACCACGCTGGCGACCGCATCCCACATCACCAGACCGCAGCGCTCGAGGTCGTCCACGATCTTGGCCACGGTCACGCGCTCCTCGCCGGTCATTTCCGCGATGGCGGCGAGGGTGATGAAGTAAATTCCGGTGGGATGGGATTCGGGCGCCGATTCCAGATAGGTGTAGACCTTGAGGTGGGCATCTGACAGGCGAAGGGCCTGACGGAATTCCCGGGTCCACTTGGCCGGTGGCGTGAAGTGTTCTTTACGCATTGATCTTTCCTCCCTGGTTTCCCGCTTCCGTCAGCGTGTTCCCTAAAAAGAGGTCGAACAATTCCGCCTCAATTTTGGAATAGAGCTGGTGTTCCTTTTCCAGCCGGAGCGCGAGGGCTACTGCGCTGGCACCGTGGAACCAGCGCGAGACCTGCAGGATGGAGAGAGGATCAGGGTCAGTTTTTGCCCGCTCAATCCAACTCCGCCCCAGTTCAGCGATTGACGCCGCCGATGGATCTTCACCTTCCTGGGCGACGATCACGGCCAGTTGCGCCGCGCCATAGCACCACGCCGTCAACTCGCGTTTTTTTCGGGGGTCGGTCGTGGTGGTGATGATTTCCAACCAGGGGCGGACGACATCATTTGCCCGGGGGTTGGCGGTAATGACCGAAACCCAGGCGGCGATTCTCGATGGTTGATCGTTGTGCATGTCAATTCCCCTCCCCACCAAAACGCATTTCGAGCCTGCCCAAGACGGCGCGAAGGTTATTCATCACCATCCGGGCGTCATCGGCGGACAGGTCCATTTCCAGTGCTTCCATGCGTGTTAGCGCAGCCGCAACCATGTGGGCCGCCTGCATAGCGAGCACGGCCTTGTTCGGTGTAGAAGCGGGTCTGGTGTCTTTGGGCATGGCCCTAAACTTGCCATCGCGGCCGATACGCTTCGCCGGGGGTGGCGGCGGTGGGGCGGTGTCGCGATTGAAGACTGCGTTTAGCCCTGCCTCGGCTTCGGCCAGGCTGTTGACGCTGGGGATGCCGGGGGCCTCGTCGTCGGAACTGCGGAAATTCCGCAGTTGATTCTCGGATGTGGCTGGGTCGGGGTCGGTGTCTTCAGTTGCGGAATTTCCGCACCTGAACGGCGCCGCCAGCTCGTTGAACAGTTCTACTCTGACGGCGGCGACGGTCTTATCAGAGCATCCGACCTTTTCGGCAATCAATCGGTTGGCCATTTGGCCCCACTCGGCATCCGTTACCAGGGTGGTGATCGCCCGGCGCACATCGGCACGGGTGCGGCGCAGGCCGTGATCCCGATTGGCACCGCAGGCGTGGAGGGTGGCATCCCGCTTGGTGCCCGGGCGCACCTCAGCAGTGATCTCCTTAAGCCCGGCCTCGTCGGCGGCCTCCAGGCGGTGATAGCCATCCGCAAGCCAGTGGACAGTGCCATCATAGAAGACCACGATGGGCGGGAAGACGCTGCCGGCGGTCATCGCCTCCGCGTAGTCGTTGAGGACGGCGCCGTCAATCAACGTCTCTCGTTGCTGGATGGCGTGATCGGCCTTGATTGAGCGCACGGCGAGCGCCACAATAGAACTGTTTTGCTGCATTTGATTTACCTCTTTTAGCCCCTGTTTACCTCAGGGGCTTTTTATTGCGCATGGGCTGTCCGCATCTGATTAAGTGGCCTGGGAATTGGGCGCGTAATTTTCCAGACCAAAGGCACGAGACAGGGCCGCGTCGATAGCGCTTTTCCGCGAGTAATTGCGGCCATTAAGGACGAGGGCTGGAGGCAGAATTCCGGCCTTTCTCCACCGCCAAATCGTCATCGGGGTGACCCCCCCGGCAATGCGCCGCAGTTCGGGATCGGAAATGATAGGGTCGTCGCTAATGTTCATGGGAGATGCTCCATCGTGGCTGATGAATCACAAGTTAACCAATGAAATTAGCGAATAAAACTGTATAAAGGGTTTATTCTTTTTATTTTTTTTCAGGGCAAAAAAAAGCCGCCAGAATGGCGGCTTGGTGAAGGTGGGAGGGAATGCCTAAAGGGGTTTATGCGCTTTATTCCGGTGATTCCGGTTGCGCTGGCGGTATCCAGAGGCTAACTGGTTGGCCCTGGTGTCGTGGTCGATGCCAGGAGAGGGAAACTTGCTGGCGGCATTCTGATACGCGGCGGCCTTACCGCTGCCCTTGGCCAAGAGTGAGTCGATGTAGGCATAGGCGCCGGCATTGGTCGAGGGCCGGCCGCCCGTCGCTAGTTCCCGCTCATCAGCCCCTAGCGCCAGTGTCTCCTGGGGCACCAGGGCGGGGTGCAGGGTGGCCAGGGGGGGCTGCTGCTCCCAGGGCGGGACGTGACCACATTGGCGACAGAGCCCGGCGAGGGCCGTGGTGGTTACCCAGGTCCGGGGCGGTGTACTATTCCGGCTCTGACGGGGCCACTGATCTGTGGCGCCGCCCCAATCGCGGTGCACGCGGCGAACGTAGACGGGCGGGGATTTGAGCTGATCCGGAAGTTCGCTGGCCAGGGTCACCACCTCCCGGCGGGCCTGGAGACGCAGGCGGCGGATTTCGGGGGTGTCGGGATCGGAGCGGTTGATGCCGTAATGGACCAACAGCCAGATGGATACCGCATCCTCCAGCCGCCAGCCGTCATCCTGGGGATGGAGGTAGGGGGGGAGGTCCATCACTCGCCTTCCTTGGCCGCCACTAGGGCCAGGACATGATTCGCCCAGGCGTCGAGAGCCTGGCGTCGCTCGGTCAGGTATTGGGCGCGGTTGTAGACCCCAGCCACGCCACTCCTGAAGCCGCTCACATGGTTGATGGTGGCTTCGATGATGTGGGGCGGAATGGCCAGATCCTCGGCCAGGTGCGTAACCATGCTGCGGCGCAGATCGTGCAATTGCCAGGGTGCGAGGTGGGTGCGCTCGTCAAGGCGCCGCTTCTGGATGCCCCAATCGGTCGGGGGGCGGCCCTTGCTGTTGGGAAACACCAGGCCGGTGGCGCCCTTGGTGGCTTGGGCCTTGAGGAGGGCCAGGGCCGGGGGCGCGAGGGGTATGAGGTGCTGGCGGCGATTCTTGGCCCGGGCGGCGGGGAGGTTCCAGATACCGGCCTCAAGGTCCACCTCGCTCCAGTCCATGCCGCCCACCTCGGTGCGGCGCTGACCCGTGAGGAGCAGCAGGCGCACGATGCGGTGGTAGGGGTGATCCTCCCCAGTGGCCCGCCAGACGGCGACCAGCTCATCATTCGTCAGGACCCGCTCCCGGGCCTGGCTGGCCCCGCCCTTTACCACTTCGGCGGCGGGGTTGCGCGTGATGATGCCGCGCTCCTTGGCCCAGCCGAAGAATTTGCGCACCAAAGCGAGGTAGACATTGGCGGCGCTCTCCTTGCCGGCCGCCACATAGCCATCGTGCCAGGCTTGCAGATCGGCGGTGGTAATGCTGGTCATGGGGCGGTCGTCCCACGCCTTCAGCAGCTCCAGGGCGCCCGTCATGGATTTCAGGGTTCGGTCAGCGGGCGGGTAGAGGCGGCCGCCCCGCTTGACCCGGTAGAGGGGCAGGAAGTCAGCCCGGACCTTGCCGTATGAGTTGGCCGATTCCTTGACCAGGATTTCCCGGCGCACCTTGGCCACGTCGTCGGGGATCTGCCCGGCGCTGGCGGTGGCAATGACTCGCTTGGCACTCTCCCGCGCTTCGGCAAGGGTGGTCTCCCCCACCTTGCCCAGACTGATCCGCTCCTGTTTCCATTGGCCCTGTCTCAGGACCCGGGGCATGACGAAAAAGGTCTTGCTGCGGACACCGACCCGCAGACCCAGGCCGGGGGTGTGCTCGTCGAAATACTCATCCCGGCCGGTAGGCCCGGGTTTAACGGCTTCCAGCCACTTGACGGTAAACTGATGGGTAGCCATGGGCCGAACCTCGCTTACAGGTTGGGTTGATGGTCAGGGCCTCGGGTTGGCTGGTATCCAGCCCGGGGCCTGTCTCCGTCGCGTTACCCGGTTGAGGGGTAACGTATGGGTAACTAAAAACGATGTTAAACGATGTTACCCACGCTCCGCAACAAAGCATAACCTAAACGTGGCCGATGTTAAAAAACAAGGGGCTTGCGGGTTGTCTGGCCTCTTACTGGTTATGGTGTGAAATGACAAGAAATGACCTACTAGCTAACCGTCATCAAGGAGGGCTTCGGCCGCGTCCTCAGCGCCCCGGCTGGACTGCGGCGCACAATGCGCGGCCGACTTCCTCGCCGGCACGGTCGTGGCCCTGGCCGCGACGCCGGCCCCGGGCAGCGTCTTCGCCGGCTGGAGTGGCGACCCGGATTGTGCCGATGGCGTCGTCACCCTCACCGCGGCGACCACCTGCACGGCCAGTTTCACCGCCCTGGCCATCGCCCTGCCGCGCGTCGTCGGCGCCCAGGCGGTCCGCCATCCCTCCGGGCTGTGGCCGCTGACCTCGGAGCCGAGCGGGATTACCGGCGTCGCGGACCTCAACCTGACCCTGTCCGCCGACGCCGGCGACAGCCTGGTGATCGGCACGCAGACCCTGGCCCCCGGGGCGCAGCTCACCCTGCCCGGTTACGATTTTGCCGCCAACGACGGCCGGCTCACCCTGCCCCTGCGCTGGGCGCATCCCGAGCAGCTCGCCGAAGGCGAGCACGGCGCCTTGCAGGTCGATATTAACCAGGCCGTGGTGCGCCGTCTGAGCGCCCCGCTGCGGGCCTGGTCACCGGCGGAGCGGCTGACCGTGACCGGGGTGGAGCCGGCGTATGCGCGCCGGATCCAGCAGGTGCGTCTCGCCCTGGAAGGCCGCGCCGACCCGCTCTGCCCCGCAGGCGTCGTCGGGGTGCTGGCGACGGACGCCACCCCGCCCGCCGCGGGCGCCGACGGCCAGGCAGTGTGCGCCGGGTACTGGGTCGACCCGCCGGACGGCCTGGCGCCGCTGGCGGGACAGCCCGCGCGCCTCGAGGGCTACCTGGAGGCGGCCGCCGGGACGGTGCCGCTCCGCTACCAGCCGGGACTGCTGGTCGCGCAGGACGGCGTCTATCACTTTCTCCCCGACGCGGGGCCGGTCCTGACCCCGCTGGCGATCGTCGAGCCCGCGCCACCGCAGCTGACCTACCAGGTCACCGGCGCCCTGGGCTATCAGACCGACTGGTTGCCGGACGGCTCCTGGCCGACGCGCCCCGGGCGCCACGCGGCCGGCCGGGTGCTGGTCAACGGCGCGCCCTACCCCGGGGTCACCTTGCAGATCACCGATGTCGCCAGCGGCGCCGTGCTGCATGACCTGCGCTCGACCACCAGCAGCGCCCGCGCCGTGCTGACCACCGAGCTGGCCGCGCTGGGCGACAAGCAACGGCTGCAGCTGCGCGCCTTCTATACCCGCCACCCGGAGGTGGTCAGCGACAGCGTCCTGCATTTCGTCGCCCTGCCGGGGAAACTCAGTCTCAATCTCCAGCGCCCGCCGACGCCGCACAGCGCGCAGGATCTGGTGCTCACCGGGGCGTTCGGCACCTATCGCGAGGGCGCCTATCACTACGATGCCGCGACCATGGGGACGTGGCGTCTCCAGCTCTACCGCGAGACCGCCCGCGCCGACGGCTGGCAGCGCGAAGCGGTCGGTACGCCCACCGAGGTCATCGCGGCCACCGGCGGGTTTGCCCTGCCCGTTGGCCGGCTGGCGGCCGGGCGCCACCGGCTGGTGGCCGAGGCGGTGTATCGCTCGCCGCACACCGGACCGGCGGCCAAGGTCACCAGCAGCGCGGTCACGCTCACCGTGGCCGCCGGCGCGCCGGTGGACTGCCAGGTGACGACCGCCAAGGCCACGGGTACGCCGGGCACCGCGGCGGCGCAGAAGGTGGTGCCGGCGGATCGTCACCGCAACACCGACGTCGGGACGATTGCCTGGGCGCAGGCGGTCGACGACGGCGACTGGCAGGAACTCCCCGCGGCGCCGGACCAGACGCGGGCCTTTGCCTATGTCGCCCACCTGCCGGCGGCGGGGATCTATCGCTTTCAGGCGACGCTGACCAACCGCCACAGCGGGCTGAGCGCCGTCTGCGCGCCGTCCCAGGTCCACATCTACGATGTGCCGACCCTCACCCTCAGCGGCCCGGAGTTCACCTTCACCGGGCACGCGGTGACCTGGACGGCGAGAAGTGGGGCGGATCCGCGCCCGGTCGACTATCGCTGGCGGGTGCGGCGCGGCCTGAGCGATACCCACTGGCTGACCGGCACCGGGCCGGTGATCAACCTGCCGGCGGACATCACCGCCACCTGGAGCCTCGAGGTCCTGGGACGTTACGAGGCGGCGCCGGACATCCCCGGCGCCTGGCAGCGGGCGCGGGGGGCCGTCGCCGTCCTGACGCCACGCCTGCGCACCCCCCTCATCACCGGGCCAACCGTGGTCGAGAGTGGGCGGACCTACGCCTACGCAGTCACCCTCCTGCCCCTGCACAGCCGGTTGCCGCCGCCGGAGGGTCTGACGATCACCGGGGAGTGGCTGTTGCCGGACGGCAGCGTGCAGCCCGGCGTGGCGCTCGACTACACCGTCACCCCGGACGCCGACCAGGTCCTGCGCTACCGCGCCTGGGTGCCGGGCTATCGGACGGAAACCGAAACGGTGGCCGCGTTGCCGCTTCGTCCCTGGACCTACGTCTTCCCCACCTTCGCCTGGACCGCCAAGGTGCTGCGCGAATACGACCCGACCACCGTGCGCTACACCGTGAGCCAGACGCGCACCCCTCTGGGCGATGAGCCGCTGACCTACACCTGAGACTTTCCGCCGCAGGCGCAGGTCGACCAGCGGCACGACGCCGACGTCACGGTGGCGTTGCGCACCACCGGCAGCCATCCGCTGCGCCTGCGCATCACCGATACCCGCGGGCATGAGGCGGTGCTGGAAGACACCCTGACCGTGCCGGACCCGCTGGCGATCACCCTCGACACCCGGCTGGTGGTCGGCGATCAATGGCGGCGCGCGCCCGCGCCGGTGTCGGTCTACTGGTATGCCGGGGGGCTGCTGGAGCAGGAGCGGGTGACCGCCCTGCGCTTCCTGGTCAACGGGCAGGTGGTCAGCGACCGTCTGGTCAGCAACATGCGCTTTGAGGCGCCCCGCCCCGGCGACTACGCCCTCGAGGTGCAGCTGGAGACCAACTATGGGCGCACGGCCAGCGCCCCCGCCACGGTCACCCTGATCGCCGGCGAGCCCCCGCACTGTGCCCTGACCGCCAGCGGCGACGGCGTCACCGCCCTGACGCTCAAGGCGCAGTGCACGGTGCCCATGGGCCGCATCGCCCGCTACCAGTGGCAGCTGCGCTATGCCGACGCCCCCGGGACGCTGGTGGATCCCGGGCAGAGCACCAGCGCTGCCGTGTCCTTCAGCACGGCGCAACTGGCGCGGGGGCTGCATGAGGTGCAGCTCATCGCCACCAACGACAAGGGGCAGGCCAGTCCGGTCGTGCACTGGACGCCCTGACCGCCCCCCGGCGCGGCCGCGCCCGGCACGCGGGCAAAAAAAGACCCCCGCGGGCGGGTGCAGGGGGAAGTCCTGCACCTCGTCCGCGGGAGTTGCTGGCCGACGACCCTCCGGGTCAGAACCACGCCCGGGTCGCCCATGCCGGGGGACTGGGCGCCGTGTCCAGCGCAAAGAGCGGCCCCCCTTCGCCCTGGGCGATGGCGCGATTGCGCACCACCTCATAGCCGCCGGTGGCATAAAACACCAGCACCAGTTCTTTGGCCGGGATCACCGCCCGGATGTCATAGAACGACGCCGGTCGGGTGCCCTCCCGGTAGCGCGGTCCGTGGCTGAGCCCACTCAGGTAGCCATCGGCGCAGGCCCGCGACGCGGGCGTGATCGGGGTTCCCGGCAACCGCCCCTGATAGCTCACCTGGGCGGCAATGCGCGTCATCGTCTCCGGCGCCAGCGGCTTCGCCGCGGCCCCGCCCACACGCTGGAAATGGTCCGCCAGTGTGCGGGCCACCGGCGCCTCGGGAAATTCCCAGGGCACCTCCAGGGTGCAGCCCGCGCCCGGGGTGTCGGGCGCAAACTGCCAGTCCGCGACAATTCGCGTCACATCCAGCTCCGACGCCATCACCGTGACCAGCTCCTGCCAGGCAAGCAGCGGGCTAAAGACCGCTTCCATGCCGGCCACCTGCGCCACCAGTCGCCGCCAGAGGCGGTGCCCCTCGTTGTAGCCATGGCTGGCGCGCAAGACCTGATAAAACCCCGGCGGGCGGGCCTGGGCGATGGCATTGAGCGCCGCAAAGCGCTGCGCATCCAGCAACAGCGGCAGCACGGGCACGCCGCGGTAGGTGATCGCCGCGCCGTGGGCGACGCAGGCCTGGACCAGCTCGTCCAGCACGGCCTCGTCGCCGGTGGCCAGCAGGGGGCGAAGATCAAGGTTGATGTCCATGACCGGCCTCCCTGACGCACACGGCCCACAGCGCCGGCAGCGCTGCGGCCTCCTCCCCGCGCTGCCAGGCCACCGGGCGGTGGGGCTGGGGGCGCAGGGTGGTCCCATCGTGTCCTTCAAAGGCGATGAAACCCGCCCAGATCCGCTCCTTGATGAAATCCTCCGGGACGTCCCAGATGTCCTGATAGCCACTGGGCAGCCAGGTACCGGCGACGAACGGCGCAAACAGCGCCGGCTGATCGCCCGGCGCTCCCGTCAGGCGGATGGTCCGCACGTCCTGGGCGAGCCCCGGCGGCACGGCAAAGGTCCGGTCCAGGGTGGGGAACACCGTGTCAAAGGCTTGCCACCGGCGGGCCTGACGCATCCGTTGCGCCAGGGCGACCCGCACGCGGGAATCCATCAGCTTCGCCACCTCCAGCTGCTTCACGCTCAGCCCGTCCATGGCCTTGCTGTAGCCGGTCATCCACTGCGAGAGCCGTTCGCCCAGGCGGTTCACATCCAGGTGGACGCTGGCGGCCAGCAATTCCAGATACTCCACCCGCGGCCCTCCCAGGACCTGGAAGACCCGGTCGCCGTGCAGCGTACCGTTAAAACGGATGGTGCCCTTCGGCAGGTTGTAGCCCGTGCATTGCACGGCGAGCGAATGCGCGAAATCGCGCAGGGAGTCGCCAATGCGACTGATGAAACGTGAGGTCATGTGTCACTCCTGGCCGTGCGCAACGGCGATGAATCAAGCGGCGGCGGTTGGCTGCGCCTGCCAACCGACCGGCCCGGAAACGGGCACACCCGGGAACCCGCATACCGTTGCCGGTGAGGGTTACCTGTCGCTGGAATACTTGCCAGCACAAGGACGCGGTGCGTCGGAGAAAGGGGGAGCGCGGGCCGGGCGCGCGCCGGGGTGAGGCGCCGGGCCACGGGTCGGGAGGGGAGTGGTCCGCGCCGACCCGGGGCGGTGGCTGCCAGACCGCGGATGGTCACGATAGCGCACCCCGGGCGGGCAAACGGTGCGCGCCGGCCGGCACGGGGACGTGGCGCCGGGGGCGCTAATAGGGCAAGGCGCCCAGGGCGGTGGGCGTCACCGCGCCCTCCTCCTGGCGGCCGGCGTAGAGCATCAGGCCGCCGCCGGGGACGCCCGGGGGGGCGGCGCTGAGCAGGTAATACCAGCCGGTCGGCAGGGCCATCTTGAGCTCGTCGAGCAGCGTCCAGGCCGCCTGATCGCCGCCCAGATGGGGGAACTCATCTAGCCAGGGCAGGGTGACAATGACGAGCGGATCGCCGGCCCGGGCCAGGGTGCCGGTAATCCCGGCGTAGCCGAAGTCGCGCGTGACCGCGGGCGGGGCCTCATGCACCGGGAACGCCGTCACGCCCACCTGATACAGCCCCAGGGGATCGTGCCCGTCCGCCGGGGCCACCCGGCGCGCGCAGGTATAGCTCTGCTGGTGAATGACGTTCGCCACCCCGTAGTGAGGGTCGGCCAGGCGCCCCCCGCCGTCCGCCGGCGCGGCGTCCGGTGCGGGGCGCGCCGGCTCACAGGCGAGGGAGGTGGCCTGGAGCAGCCGGGCGCCCTGAGCGAACAGCGCCTCCAGCGGCGCGCCGTAAGCCGGGGTCCCCGGTTGCGCGCCGGCGGCCGGAACCGTGCCGAGCAGGGTCAGCGACGGCCGGCGCAGGATTTCGCGGGCGTACAGCGGGCCGAAGTCGAGGCTGTGATCCCGGGCGCCGACCGTCAGGCTCAGCAGGCTGAGCAGCGGCGGGTGGCGGGCAAAGGCCGCCGTGTCGCCGCCCAGGGCCCGCTGGGCGTGTGCCGCCAGCCGCTGGCCCAGCGCCGCGGGGCTCAGCGCGTCAGGCTGACCCAGGTTCTGCTGCTGATAGGCGGACAGGTACAGCAGGCGCGCATCGGTGACCGTGGGCCGGCCGCCGTAATACAGCAGACTCTCCTCAACCGTCGGCGCGGCGGCGGCCGGCGCGGCTTCTTCCTTTCCGCTCCCGGCGCTCGTCACCGGAGCCGAGGGGGCGTGATCGCAGCCGGACAGGCCGCCCAGTAACGCGACGGTGCACAGGGTGAGCCAAAAACGCATGGGGTTCTCCACGGGGTAAGACCAGGGCGCCATTGTAGGGAAAACCGCGCGGTGAGGCGATGGTATGGCGGTTGGATACCGTGGCAGAAGGGCGACGGCACGCCCGCAGAATCGTACCGCGTTGCCACCCGCCCTGACGCGGGGGGGTGCGGGGTACGACGCGCTTTACGGGGCAAACAAAACCGCACAGTCGCCGGATTACGGCGGGTCTGTGCGGTGGAGTCGTACGGCGCTTTTAGAACCAGATACGCCCCTGCCAAAGCGGCGGGGTCACGCTCTTCCGGAGGGGTCCCGGTGGCGAAGCGTCCACCGTCGTGCCCGGGCGCAGGGCCGCGAGCGCGGGGTCCGTCACCAGGTCATAGCCCCCGGCGTGGGCGTAGCACAAGGCGATGCCCGCCGCGGGCCGGGTGGCGACCACCGTCAGCGGCTCCCCGGCGGGTGGCGCGTCCAGGCGACGCTGGGGACCGCCACTGCCGTGGACCACATAGGCCCGCGCCTGGCGGCGTGAGACCACGGTCACCGCTTCCGCTGGCGTCAGCAGCACCTCCAGGGCCGCGTCATCCAGCCGGGCCCGCGCGTCGGCGGCGCCCCGTTCCGCGGTGAGTTTAGCCAGCAGCGGGTCGAGCAACGCGCGGGCGGGAAACGCCCAGTTCGGCGGCGTGCCCACCGGGCCCTGGGCGACGAATTGCCAGGGGCGGAGCATCGCGCCCAGCTCCAGCGGCGACGTCACCAGCCACCCCAGCGGGAACAAACCGCTGCAGCGCGGCAGGTGCATGCCCACGGCCTGGTGGGCCACCACGTAATCCCCAAACAAGCGGCTCAGCGCTTCCGGCGTCCGTGAGCGGCGAATCCACAGGTAAAAGCTCGGCAGTTCCAGCGCGGCGACCCGCTCCAGCAGCGCGAAGCTGCGCCAGTCCTGGCACAGATCCACCAGCAGCCGGAGGGCGTTGAGCTCGTTGGCCCACAGCCCTATCCCCCAGCGGCGAAAGTCCGCCAGAAACTGGTCCTGGGCCGCCGCCGTCGGCCGGCGCACGCAGGCCTCGATATCGACCGTCGTGTAGCCGCGGCAGGACACGGGCTGGGGGGGCGCAAACGGTCTCCTGGTCATCGTTTTTTTCTCCAGGGCGGGGCGCGACCGCCAGTCGTGAGTAACCCCGGGGCGCGAACCGGGATAAAAAAAAGCGCGAACGGCGCGGAAGGTACTCACGGGGAGTGCCGTCCGTCACCGCCGCGCGCGGGGTCAGGGTGAGCGGGCACGGGCCTGACAGGGAGACTGTCTGGCCCGCGCCGCCGGTTAGAACCAGTGCCGCGCCTGGGAGGTCCAGTGCGCGGGTGATTCCGGTGGGGTCGCGTCCGGAGCGGGCTCCGGGGTGGGACGGGGCGCCGCGTCCGTTGTCGCCGGGGGGGACGCGGTCAGTTCCCGATCCGGCTGGCCGGCCAACGGCTCCCAAAGGAGCGTGTAACCTTCCTTGGCCTTGTCCTTGGCGCGGACCACCGCGGTCATCAGGGCGCCAGCGCCCACCAGCTGCCCCACCCGCTTGACCGCCGCCGTGTTCGGGTGGGCGATCAGGGTGCGACAGCGCTCCTCCGGGGTGCTGCCCATGGTCGGGGTGATGCGTCCGTGCCGCACCCAGACCGCCCCCTGCCGCTCCTCCACCAGCCAGAATTTGCAGGTGTTGGTCGCGGGGTTGATCAGCTCCCCGTAATTGCGGTAGCGGGGCGCCGGGGTGGCGGGGGTGGTCATCACGCCCCCTCGTAGGTCGTTCGGCCCAGCTTGCGCACCGCCTCCTGGAAGCGACCGTCCTGGTCGCCAATCACCGTGCGGTACCCCTCGAAGAGCATGGTGCGCTCTTCCTCATCCAGCCCATCGGCGAAGCTGGCGTTCAGGGCGTACAGCAGGGGCGGCACGCCCATGCGGTTCGCGCTGCCGACGAACATCGTCAGCGCTCGCGCCCAACGCACGAGGGTGCGGGTGCTGATGACGAAGGAGGTCTCGCCGGCGACAAAGCCGCCCCGCAAGGCCCGGGCCAGTTTCACCATCTTGGCCACTTCCGGTTCGCCGCCATTGGCGAGCAGGGGGACCTGCTCGAGGATGGTGGCGATCTCCGCCTCCTCCGTCATATACCCTACGTGGATCGGGAACACCCGATCACGGAGGCTGATGTCGTGGGAGTTGGAGACGTAGCGCGCCTGCGGGTCCCGCGCCAGGTTGGTGTTGGCGGTCATGATGATCGCGAACCCCGGCGCCCGTTGGTAGATGGTCCCCGGGTCCTCGGGCAGCCGCACCGCGTCACCGTTCAACACGCCGTTCAGACCCACCAGGGTCTCCGGCCGCAGGCGGTCCACCTCTTCCAGCAGGCAGATGGCGCCCAATTGCGCCGCGACCGCCGTCGGTCCCGGCTGGGGCACGGTTTCGCCGTCCACCAGCCGCAGGCCGCCCAGCAGATCGCGGGCATCCATGTCCGCGTGGCAGTCCACGCGGATCAGGGGGCGGTTCAACCGCGCCGAGACTTGCGCGGCGAAGCTCGACTTGCCCGAGCCCGGCGGCCCCCACAACAGCAGCGGGTTGGCTTGCAGCTCCTCATCGACCAGCCAGCCCATGCCCCGCGCCAGGAGATCGAGATCGAAGCTGTGCGCTTCGACACGCGGCACCAAATGCTGCAGGGGGTGGCCGTCGACATACCGGGGCAGGGTCATCCCCTCTGGCACGTTGACCCCAAAGGTTTGGGCCACGGAAATTTCAACAGTCTGAATCATGCTCATGAGAATGCTCCCATGCCCGGGCCAAGGGCAAATCAGGGGTAATAACGCAGCTGGCCAGGACCGCGGGGGTGATAGGGCTTACGCCCGAAAAATGCCGCCTGGGCGGCGGTGCGTGAGCAGCCGGCGGGCCGGGATCAATGCAGACCCTGGTCGTGGTCCTGGCGGTAGCCGCAGCGTCCCGCCTCCGCCATCAGGCAGGGGGGGTTGCGGGGGCCCTGACAGGCGCCGTTGCGCTCAAATCCGCAGGGCGTCCAGGGCCGGCCGGCGAGGTCGTGCGGGGTGTTTTGCCGCACCAGTTTGCCGACTTGGGCGATGACCTCCGGCGGGATGGTCACGCCGCCGTTGTCGACGAGTTTCACCAGCATGTTGTGGTCCATGGGATGCTCCAACGCCCCGGCCACGGGCGTACAGGAAAGCGAACGCGGCTGGCCAGGGCCGCGGGGATGACTGGGGCGTAGCCCCCAAGAAAACTACAGGTCGAGGGTGCGATCCTGACCCTGGGTCAAGCCGGTAAAGTCGTTGCGCCAACACGCGGCTTCGTACTCACACAACTTGCAGGGCGAGTTGTGCTCTGCCAGGGACCGGCGGCGAAAACTGCCCGCGCGCATGGCGCTGGCGGTATCCGTGACCTTTTCCCAATACGCCGCCACCTCAGCGGCGGGACGCCGCTCCACCAGCAACGGCGGCAAGACCTCCGGTCCGGTGCCGCGACTGGTTTTCGGCACCGCGCGTTTGACCAGCGCGGCAAAGCCGATCTGCGCCGCCAGCCCCAATCCATGCAGCGGGGCATTGGCGTCGAACAGCGCCTGGTAGGCCAGGAGCTGATCCGACTTTTCGGCGAAGTTGGGGTCCGGCTTGGCGCCGGGGGATTTGTGGTCGACGATCGCCGGTGGACCGTCACGGGTCGCGACGAGATCGATCACCCCCTCGAACAACACCTGCGCGCGCGGCAAGCGCACGAACAGGCGTCGTTCGACGCAGGGGCCCTGGTCATCCCTGAGGGTCTGCAGGCCGGTGGCCTGCCAGACGCCATGGTAGGCGGCGAACAAGGCGGCGCCGGTCTGACGCAACCCTTCCGGGGTGCGCTCGGCGCCGTAGGCGATGGGCTGGGTGATGGCCGCGGACCATTTCTGGTCCCAGGCGGCGCCCAGCTGGTCGGGGGGCAAGGTGCCGGCGTGATAGCCGGCGAGCACCTCGTGGACCACCGAACCGAAGACCAGGGCGTCCGCCTTGGCCTTGGTCCGCCAACCCTGCAGGTAAAACAACGCCTGCCGGGGGCAGGTGTCGTAACGCAGCACCCCGGTGGGGCTTAGTTTCAGCTCGTTCATGGAATTCTCCGCACGGGGGCGCAGCCCGTGAGTGGGGTCAGTCAGAAAGCCGGGTGCGCGCACCGGCCGAACAAGACCCGCTACGGAGGGTGATCACCAGCCCCGTGGGGGTGGTAAAAGACCCCCGGAGCGGGACTGCTATCGCTGGACTACTTGCCAGCACAAGGACGTGCGGTGACGTCAGGGAAAGCGGACGACCCGCGGCGCGGGCGGCGGACGGACCGGGCCTGGCCAGGGACGCAACGAGGCGGGAGAGAGGGGGCGGCCAACGCGCCGCGGGCGCGCCGGCGACCGCCGGGAGCGCGCCGGCACCGGTAACCGGCCTACCACGGCCGCGGCGGCCGGGTCGCGCCGGCGCCGCGACGGAGAAAGAGCGGGGACGCCGCGCGGGCGTCGGCCATCGCTGATGCACAGCTTGCGGGCAAGGTTACCCTCTGCCCCCGGCGGGCGCAACTGGTCCGTGCGCGGCCGTTCAGCCCCCCGCGGCGTCCGGCCGCTTGGCCTGCCGCGCCTGCGCGCGCCGTGCCGCCAGCGCTGCCTGATCGGCCTGATGTTTCGCCCACGCTGCCGCGACCCGCGTCGCCAGCCGCGCCCCCGGACAGGCCCCGGCCACCATCTCCGGCGGCGGGACGGGATGGAGGCGTTGCGCCAGGGTCAGACTGCGTTGCGCCTCGCGCCGGAGTTGGCGATTATCCGCCAGCAGTTGCTCGGCCCAGCGCGCGACATACACCTGGGCCAGCAAGCCGGTGGTGCGCAGACTATTCTGCAATTCATTGGCCCGTTGCGCGGCGGCCAGCGCCGCCGTGATCTCGCCGGTCTCGCAGAGCAATAACTCCGCCTGCTTGGCATACCCCTCCCCGTCATCGGGAATGGCATCAATGCGCGCGCCGATCACCTGCCGGGCGCGGTCGACCGCGCCGATGCGCCGGTAGTACTGCCCAAGCCCATCGAGGGCGAAGCGCCGGGCGTGCCGCTCCATGTCCTTGGCGGTGCTCACCTGGTGATACAGCACCGCGGCGGCCTCATAGTCGCCGTGCGCCTCGTGCAGCAGCGCCCGGTTATTCAACAGCCAGGGATCGGTCGAACCCAGCCGCTCGGCGGTGTCTAAATAGGCCGCGCTGGCCCCGAGCTCGCCCTGGCGCAGCGCGACAAATCCCGCCACCACATACGCCGGAGCGTAGTCCGGCTCGAGGGCGATCGCCCGCGCCACGGCGGTACGCGCCCGCGCCAGGGCCGCGGGGGTTTCCGTCCCGGTGGCCTGGCGCAGAAAATAGCGGCTATAGCCGACATAGAGGGCGGCGTAGCAGGGATCGATCGCTACCGCCGAGTCCAGCAGATTGCGCGCGCTTTCCAGGCGCGACGTCACCCCGGCGTAGTCCACCAGACGGCTGTCCGCTGCGGCGAGCTTGCCCTGCGCCGCCGCCCGCGCCGCCGCGTCCACCCCGGGTCCGTTGGCCTCACCGGCGGCGTCCGCTGGCGGGCACAGGCGGGCGAAGCGGGCGTCATCGGGAAACTGCGCCGCGGTGCGGGTGCGCAGCACCAGCCCTTCGGTCAAGGCCTGGAACCCCGCGATCACCACCAGCGCGCCGCTGACGGCAAAGAGGGCCGCCCCCAGCCACAGCAGCGCCACCCGGGGCGCCCAGCGCCGCGTCCGCGGGGCGGGGGTCGGCCGCGCCGCCACCCGTGTCCCCGCCAGCCGGTCCGGCAGGCCGCGGCGCGCCCCGCGCAGCCGCGCCACCCCCCCGGCCAGACCCAGGCTCGCCACCAGCAGCGCCACGCCCAGCAACCGCCGCGCCCAGTGCCCCCAGCCCGGCGGCTCGCCGCTGGCGACGGTCACGATCCGCCCCCCCAGCACCGCCAGCGCCGGGGTGGCCTGGCGCACGCCCCAGCAGACCAGCAGCCAGGCGCTGATCACGCCGCCGCCGACCGCGACGAGCAGTCCGGGGGACACCCCCGCCGCCCCGGCCAGCCGGCGCTCCAGCAGCAGGGCGGCCAGTCCCAGCGCCCCCGCCAGCACCCCGTCCACCACCACCGCCAGCCAGTAACGGTGCGGCGCGAGCGGCGTGAACGGGACGTCATCCGCCGCCTGGTGTGTCGTGCTGCCCATCTGCCCCCCGCTCCCGCCCGTGATGACCCGCCGGCGATTCTAGGTGCGCGCCCGGGGCGCATTGCCCGGCAAACGGGGGCAAAACCCGCGCATTCCCGGCAAAACCCCCCGACCCCGCGCCCGATAATCCCCGCCGCCCGGGGGCCGCGCCCCCGGGACACGCCGGTCGCCCGCCCTGTCCGTCAGGAGTCCGCTCTGCCCCATGCCGCTTGCCTGCATAAACCGTTGGTCCCGCGCCCTGGCGCGCGGGCTGCTGCTGTCGCTGGCCCTGAGCAGCGCGCCGCTGCCGTCCGCCCCGCCCACCGCCGCGCTCGGCTGGTTACTGGATCTCCCCCCGGACAAGGCCGCGCACCTGCGGCAGCTGATTGAAGCCGGGGCGCGCGACCCCGCCGCCCCCGACGACGCCGCGCCGCGGGCGGTGGCGGTGATCGATGCGCAGCACGAGGCGACCCGCTCGCCCCCGCCGGCGCCCGCGGCCCCGGCCGC
>JADHED010000483.1_pt1 | contig 47795 bp, 43 predicted proteins | sample 8952041 | NCBI WGS metagenome assembly JADHED01 (sample SAMN16124423, study PRJNA663239) | bioreactor sludge metagenome | isolation source: sludge (control) | place: India:Bengaluru | collected 2018-09-08 | reverse complement strand
GGTCGAGGCCAAGGCCGCCCTCGACCGCGCGCTGGCAATCGAACCAGCCAACCGCGACTACCTCTACCACCAGGCATTGCTGCTGCACCATGCCGGCAAAAATGAAGAGGCCGCGACCCAGTTGCGCGCGCTGCTGCAACAACAGCAGCCCTTTGCCGAACGCAATGAGGCCGAGGCACTGCTGCGGCGGCTGGAGGCGGGGCGATAGATCGAAACAGCACTCACCGCTGCCGAATGGGTGAACAAACCACCCATTCGGCAGACGCCATGGCCTCTTCTGTTTTGGCTTGCGCGCAACTGCGGCCTGCCGGAGCTATGCTGTTCAATGAATTCCGCCTCTACAGCTGCTGGAGCGATTCAAACTTCCGGCAGTTACCGACGAGACCAAGGAGGCCACCATGCCACCGCCCATCTTGCCTCTGCTCTGGATGCTCGCCAGCGACCGCCTGACCCGCAACCCGATGGAGCGGGTTCCCGAGCCCACGTCCGAAATGGACGAGACTGAGAATGTCGAGGCCTTTCACGCCCAGGGCAGCGAATCAGGTCCGTTGTTGCCGATCTACCACTTCAATGCCCTGGCGACCAGTTGCCTGCTGCCGCCCGGCGGCATGATGGTCGATCTCGGCTCCGGCTCCGCACAGTATCTGGCCTATCTGGCCACTGCCCGGCCGGACATCTCGATCATCGGACTGGAACTGGCCGACAGCATGATCGCGGTGGGGCGACGGATGCTCGACGAACGTGGTCTGGCCGACCGGGTCGAGCTGCGGCAGGCCGACATGCGCAGCTTCAATACGGCGCTGCCTGAAAAGGTCGATGGCATCAGCTCGGTCTTTGCCTTGCATCACCTGCCGGGCCGAGCTGATCTGCGCCAGTGCATCGAGCAGATCGCCACACGGCAGCGCACTGACAACTGCGCAGTCTGGCTGTTCGATCACGCGCCACCACGCAATCCGCGCACTGCCGAACGTTTTCCCGAACTGTTCACACCGCAGGCACCCCCGTTTTTCCGCCAGGACTCCTGCAATTCGCTGAAGGCGGCCTTTGGTTTCGATGTGTTGACCGCTGATCTGCAAAGCGCCGGTCTGTCGCTGCAACACAGTCTGGCGCACTGGCTGCCCTTCTATCAGACCCACTGGACGTTGCGCCCGGCGGGTGAGATCACTTCAGCCAGCCGGCACTGGCGGGCGCCGCCACTGCCGCAATCCGCTGCTTCCGACTTCACCGCTCTGCTCAAACTGTTCCCGGCGGTGCGGGGGTTGCTCAAAAAGGCCGCCGACAACCGATTCATCTAGCAAAAAAAAGCGGCCCCGAAGGGCCGCTTTTCGTCTGCCCTGTCCGATCAGGCGGACAGGGCAGGATCAGGTCAGCCTGCCTTGGCTGCCTGCCGGCGCCGCAGGGCACCGACTCCGACCAGACCCAAGCCCAGCAGGGCGATGGAGGTCGGCTCGGGGACCACATAGGCACGGCCAGGGTCGTTGCTGCGCGCACCTTTGAATGGGCCCTGGTCCCAACCAGTGGCGGTCATGTTGAAGAAGGTGCTGAGACGCATGTCCCGCGTCTCTCCTGCTTCGCCGAAATTTGCATCACCGTCGGTATCGACGAAGAACCAATCCGAATCCAAGAATGGAGCCCATGCACCATCCAGGTCATCGATCGCGCCATCACCATTGACGTCGACCACGTCGAGGAAGGCATCAGCCTGCCCACTTGCTCCCTGAGTCAGTACGCTGGTGCTGCTCTGCAGGGTTGTGGTCGCATCCCCCACAATGATACCGGGCATGTATCTCAATCTGGCCACCAGAACGCCATCAGTGAAACCGGTGAAGGTGTTGGCGCTAGTTCTGTTCGACAGCAGATCGAGGTCACCCGCGGTCTGGGTTCCATCCAGATCGCTCGAGTTGATGTCATCGGTCGCTGCATCTTCCCAATAGATGTCAATGAATCCACCGGTTGCAGTGGTAGCACCGGTCAAAGTCAGCCCATAAAAGATGCCGGAGATCTGCCCCTGCCCAAAAAGGTCGCTAGGGCCATCATCGACAAAGTAGGCGGGACCACCGTTGATGTCGGTATGAGGCAGGGTGACGGCACCTTGCTGCACGGAACTGATGTTGAAGATGGCCCAGTTGCCTTCATTGGCAGGGGTGGTCAGCGGATTCAGCGCCTCATCATAGCCGACCACTTTGGCGCCACCTGGGACCGGAATGCTGTTGGTGCCGGTCGTATCGATCTGCTCCAGGTTGTTGAACTGGAAGTAGAGCGGACCGGGTTTGGGCATGATCGGTGCCGCAAGCGCCATGCTCGACATGCCCAGCAGAACTGCGCTGGCCAGGAGTTTTCTTTTCATGACATCGTCTCCGTAAGAGTGAGTGTTGAGCTGCACCAATCATTTGCGTGCCGGACACACCAGATAAAGCACTACATGTGCCAATTATTTTTTTTCTTTTTTTATCATTAAGTTAATCTAAAAAATAAAAATCTTCGCCGACCATTCTGAGCCAAAGTGTAAAATTTGTTGACACTCGGAAAACGGCGGAAAACGGGGACAGACCACGGTTTCCTCAATTTTCCGCCAATTTCCCATTTCCCGGTTGGGCAGTGCGAGAAAGGCCATGGCATACTTGGTCATGAAAGTCAGCGAGATACTGGAGCTTCTGCGCCCGAATGGCTGGATGGACTTCAGGATATTCAGGCCCGCGCCCGGATTCAGGCCAGGATCGAACGTCTGGCGGCCGGGAACCCCGGTGATGTCGAATCCGTTGGCGAGGGCGTTTCCGAGTTGCGAATCAACATGGGTCCCGGTTACCGGGTCTATTTCAGGCAGCGCGGGCGCGAGCTGATCATCCTGTTGGCAGGTGGCGACAAGCGCACCCAGGCCAGAGACATCAAGACGGCCTTGCGCCTCGCCAGGAACCTTTTGGAGTCGCAGTAGATGACGAAGATCACGACCACCCGCTATGACGTTGCAGAACACCTCAGAACCCCCGAGGAGATGGCTGCCTATCTCGAAGCCTGCCTTGAAGAGGCGGACGGTGATGCGGCTTTCATCGCCAAGGCGCTCGGTGATATCGCCCGCGCCAAGGGCATGGCCCAGGTCGCTCGCGACGCGGGCCTGTCGCGTGAAAGTCTCTACAAGGCGCTCTCTGGCGAACGCAGCCCGAGCTTCGACACCATCCTCAAGGTGATCGGTGCGCTTGGATTGAAACTGCATGCCGAGGCCAGCCAGCGCTGACAGAGCGAAACGGGGACACTGCTCAAGATTCACTTGCCTGATCAATAGCCAAAAACAGGAAACCGTGGTCTGTCCCCAATAATTGGTCCCCAATAATTTGCCTGCGCCTTGGGGAGCTACCGCATTTGTAGTAATCTCGTCGCAGTGAAGACCGTTCTCAGCCGGAGGCGCAAGATGAGCACTTCAACATCCATCCGCATCGATCAGAAGCTGTATGAACAAGCCCGCAGCGAGGCAGTGAGTGAGCACCGCACCATTGCCGGACAGATCGAGTATTGGGCCAAGGTCGGACGGGCGGCGCTGGACAACCCCGACCTGCCCGTGAGCTTCATTGCCGAGTCGCTGGCCGCGCTGGCCGAGTCACGCACGGAGGTCACTGACTTCGCGCCCCGGTCACGCCGCGCATGACCTATGGGCTCAAGCAGACCCGACGCTTTGCCCGCGCCTACAAAAAGCTGCACGACAACGTCGCCGCCGACGTCGATGCAGCCACCGAGGTGATAGCCGCTGACCCCGCCGTGGGCGAGCGCAAAAAAGGCGACCTGGCCGAACTGCGGGTCTACAGGTTTCGCAGCCAGAACCAACTGTATCTGCTGGGCTACTCCATCGATGACAGCGTTCGGCTGGTGTATCTGGAAGCCGTCGGGCCTCACGAAAACTTCTATCGCGAGCTCAAGCGAAGCTGATACGACGCCTGCCGTGACCACAGCCCGCGCCAAGGGCATGGCCAGGTCGCTCGCGACGCGGACCTGTCGCGCGAAAGTCTCTGCAAGGCGCTCTGTGGCGAACGCAGCCCGAGCTTCGACACCATCCTCAAGGTGATCGGTGCGCTTGGATTGAAACTGCATGCCGAGGCCAGCCAGCGCTGACAGAGGCACTGCCTTTCCTCTCCCATCCCCCGCTTCAGCAGATTTGCAGCTCGAAACCGGCCGGGCGCAGCAGTTGCGCTTCGTTGTCGAAGTCGGCCTGGGTCAGCGGGTGGTCGGCTAGCCAGCGCGGCGGAAAGCGCAGCAGAATCGCCGGACCATCGACCTCGATCCGCAGCCGGGGCACTTCGTGGGCAGCACGGCCATGGTTCAGCAACACGGCCAGACGCAGCAGCAGCACCAGCCGGCGGGCGACATCGCCCTGACCGCGCAGCACGGCAAAGTCGTCGACGGCCGGAAAGCGGCGGCGGTGGCCACGCACCAGCAGCGCCAGCATCTGCTGGGTCTGCTGGGTGAAACCGGGCAGATCGACGTTGCGCACCAGGTAGGCACCATGGCGGTGGAACTGCGAATGCGACACCGCCAGGCCAATCTCGTGCAACTGGGCAGCCCAGCCGAGCCAGCGGCGGCAGCGCGGGTCGTGCAGTGCCCAGCGCTCGACGACCTGGTCGTGCAGCGCCAGCACGGTGCGCTCGACACGGCGCGCCTGGGGACGGTCGATGCGAAAGCGGCGGCTCAGGGCATCGATGGTGCGGGCCCGCACATCTTCATGGCTCGAACGGCCGATCAGGTCATAGAGCACCCCTTCGCGCAGCGCGCCGTCGGAGTAGCGCATCTGCGCGATGCCGAGGGTGTCGAAGATGGCGGTGAGAATCGCCAGACCCGCCGGCAGGATGGAGGCACGCTCACGTTCGAGACCGGCCAGCCTGATCTGGCCGACATGCGAGCATTTCAGCAGCGCCATGCGCAACTTTTCGAGCCCATCACGCCCGATCTGCTCGTCGTCGCTCCAGCCATTCTGCTGCAGGATGCGCGCGATCGCCCGCACGGTGCCCGATGCGCCGACCACGCTGCTCCAGTCGAAGGGTTTGAGTTCGTCGACGATCTCGACCAGTTCGCTGCAGGCGGCCAGCCGCGCCCGCTTGAAGCGGGCCTCGCTCAGTTCGCCATTGGCAAAGAAGCGCTGTTCATAGGCGACGCAGCCGACCGCCAGACTCTCCAGCACCTGGGGTTCGAAGCGTTCGCCGACGATCAGCTCGGTGCTGCCGCCGCCGATGTCGACCACCAGCCGCCGGCCGGCATCGTCGGCCAGCGTGTGGGCGACGCCAAGGTAGATCAGCCGCGCCTCCTCGACGCCGGAGATCACCTCGACCGGATGGCCGAGAATCCCCTCGGCCACCGCGATGAAGTCGTTGGCATTGATCGCCACCCGCAGCGTGTTGGTGGCGCGGATCGCCACCCGCTCCGACGGCATGTTGCGCAGCCGCTGGGCAAAGCGGCGCAGACACTGAAAGCCGCGCTCGCGCGCCGCCTCGTCGAGCAGCCGGTGGTCGTCGAGCCCCTCGGCCAGCCGCACCTTTTCGCGGAACCGCTGCAATGGCCGCAGTTCGCCCTCGACCAGTTCGGCAATCAGCATGTGAAAGCTGTTGCTGCCGAGGTCGATGGCGGCATATTGGGTCGGCGAGTCGATCAATTCGTGCTGGAGCGGGGGCGTTTCGGTCATGGAAATCGTCTCTACCTGTCGGTCATGTCGCCAGCGCGGCGTGCGGCAGTCCGGGCAGCGGCGGGACGCAGACCGGCTCGATGGTCAGCGTCACACCGAAGAGCTGCCGCACCTGGTCGCTGATCTGTCCTGCCAGCGCCAGCAGTTGCGCCGCGGTGGCGCCGCCATGGTTGACCAGCACCAGCGCCTGTTGCGGATGCACGCCGACCGGACCTTGACGCACGCCCTTCCAGCCCAGCCGCTCGATCAGCCAGCCCGCTGCCAGCTTGAAGTCACCGCTGGGCAGCGGATGGCTGACCAGGTCGGGATGGCTGCGCCGCAACCGTGCATGATGGGCGGCACTGACGACAGGATTGTGAAAGAAGCTGCCGGCATTGGGCAGTTGCCGGGGATCGGGCAGCTTGCTGGCACGAATCGCCAGCACCGCCCGGCGCAAGTCAGCAACGCTCGGTGCGGTGATGCCGCGCGCCCGCAGTTCGCTCTGCACCGCGCCATGGTCGCTGCGTGGCGACATGGCACGGTCGAGCCGCAGTGTCACCTCAACGATGATCCACTGGCCATTGCGCTTGAACAGGCTGTCGCGGTAGCCGAATTGGCACTGATCGCGCTCGAAGCGGTGCACCGCGCCGCTGGTGGCATCGACCGCGATCAGATGATCGAAGCAGTCGGCCAGTTCAGCCCCGTAGGCACCGATGTTCTGGATCGGCGCGGCGCCGACCGTGCCGGGGATGCCGCTGAGGTTCTCGATGCCATGCCAGTCGGCTGCGACGACGGTCTCGACCAGCCGATCCCAGACCACGCCGGCGCCGGCACGCACCCAAAGTTGGTCGCCCTGCTGATGCAGTCGAATTTCATCGAACGCCATCTTCAGCGTCAGGCCGGGGTGGTCGCCGCGCAGCAGCAGGTTGCTGCCACCCCCCAGCAGCAGCAGCGGCCAGTGCCGTTCACGGGCGATACTCAACAGCCACTGCAGCGCGGCAAGGCTGTCGACGGTGGCGAAGTGGCGGCTGGTCGCCGGCAGCGCCAGGGTGTTGAGCGGCGTCAGGTCGACCTGCTCGACGATGTCGACCTTCATCCAGCCACCCGCTGCCGCATGGCCCGCCCCAACCGCCTCACTTGACCACCTTCAGCATCTGACCGGTCCGTGGCTCGCCAGCCGGGTAGTGCTGATTGAGCAGCCGCAGTTGTGCCTCTTTCAGTCCCGGCAGGATCGACTGCTGCGCCAGCGTGGCATAGCGGGTGCCATCATCGGCGCGGATCAGCCGGATGCGCAGCGCCTGGGCCAGCGCTCGCTCATCGGGCGTCAGCGCGTGGAAGCTGGCGGCACTCTGCTGCAACTTGCCGTCGTACAGCTCGAAGTCGGCCAGCTCGCGGCTGGTGCCGAGCAGAATGAAGGCCTGGGGGCCCTTGTAGATGACGCTGACCCGCGCCGGCCGTTTGCCCTGGCGGGTCGAGACCACCGTGCGGCCGGTCACCCCCTGCAATGGCTCCACTGCCAGCGGCTGCACATCGCTCAGCTGCAGCCGCAGCCGCTCGGCGATGAACTGCTCGGGCGGCATGGCGCGGTTGAGATCCTGCACCGTCATCACCTGGGTCGCCTCGCCAGAGGGGGCCACTGCCACCACCCGATCGGCCAGGTTCTGCACCTCCCAACCGGTCGGAAACTCGACGGCGATGCCCATGCGGGCATGGTAGAAGCGGTTCTGCCGCCGCACCCCCTGCTCCGGACTGTCGCCATAGACCAGCCCGTCGATCTGCTTCAGAAAGGCCTCGACGCCGCGGTCGGCCGCCGGCCGGTCGACGTAGAGCGGCAGCGCTTCATTGACCACCTCCTTCAGCCGGGTGTCGTTGTCGGGGTGCGAGGCGAACAGGCCATGGTAGCCGCCGACCGATTGAGGGTCGCGCCCCTCGGCCTGGGCGAGCTGCCTGCCATACTCCTCCTGTGCCTTCAGCACCCGCAGCACATCGAGCATCGCCTGCGGCGGATAGCCGCTGCGGGCCAGATACTCCGCGCCGAGCCGGTCGGACTCCAGCTCCTGCTCGCGGCCATAGCCACTCAGCGTGGCCTGGGCGAGGATGTTGAACATGTCCTGTGCCGCCGAGGAGCGCAGTTCAGGCAGCAGAATCTGCGCCACGGTGTAGCCGATGCCGGCCGCCTGTGCCGCACTCTGCTGCCTGACCGCATGGCGGGCGGTGACGTGACCGATCTCGTGGCCGAGCACGGCGGCCAGTTCGGCCTCGGAGTCGAGGTAGGCGAGCAGGCCACGGGTGATGTAGATGTAGCCGCCCGGCAGTGCGAAGGCGTTGATGGTCGGCGAGTCGACGACGGTGAAACGGTAGACCAGCCCGGGGCGGTGGCTCATCGCCGCAACCTTGCCGCCCACCTGCTGCACGTACTCCTGCAGCGCCTCATTGTCGTAGTAGCCATACTCCTTCAGGATTCTCGGATGGTACTGCCGGCCAATGGCGACCTCCTCGGCCTCGCTCATCATCACGAAGTCAGACTGTCCGGAGACCGGGTTGGTGGCACAGCCGCTCGATCCGCCCAGCAGGACCCACAGCAGCAGCCACCACGCCCGCCAGGGCCGGGCGGCGGGGCGGGTCAGTGGCTCACAGGTCGGCATAGAGGCTCTCTTCACCCGGCGGCCGGGTCTTGAAGCGGCGGTGCACCCAGAGGTACTGCTGCGGATGGTCACGGATGATCTCTTCATAGAACCGGTTCATCCGCAGGGTGTCGGCAAAGTCGTCACCACTGGGAAAGTCATCGAACGGCGGGTAGACCTTGATCGAGAGGCCGCGGCCATCGGCATCCCGCAGAAAGGTGAGCGGAAAGACCGGAAAACCGGTCTGACGCGCATAGTCCGAGACATTGGGGATGGTGGCGGTGGCGATGCCGAAGAAGGGCACGAACAGGCTGCGGCGTGGACCGAAATCCTGATCGGGCACCACCGCCACCAGCTTGCCGCTGTGGGCGCGGTCGAGCAGCTCCTGCACCTGCTTGTGCGGAATGATGTAGACATGGTGCCGCTCGCGGATCCGCTTGCTCACCGCCTCGAACACGCGGTTGCCCTGAATCTTGTAGAGCGCATGGAAGTCGCCATGCCGGCCGACGATGCGGGCGGTCAGGTCGATCGCCAGGAAGTGAAAGGAGATCAGCAGGGCGCCCTCTCCCCGCTGCTGCCGCTCGATCAACTGCTCCAGCCCCTCGACCCGGCTGATCCGGTCGATCCGCCGGTCGCTGGCCCACCAGGCGAAGCCGGTCTCCATCAGCGTGATGCCCATCTGCTCGAAATTGCGCTTCAGCAGCCGCTCGCGCTGCGCCGGCGACAGCTCGGGAAAGCAGAGCGCCAGATTGCGCCGCCCCACCGCCGCCCGCGATCGGCCCAGCGCGAACAGCAGCCAGCCGATCGGTCGGCCCAGTTGACAGAGCCAGCGGTAGGGCAGAAAGGAGGAGAGGTACCACAGCCCGATCACCAGCCAGCTCGGCCAGTGCCGCGGATGGTAGAGGCTGCCGCGCTCTTTTGATTTGGCCATGGTCAGGCATCCGGTCGGGGTAGAAAACAGGCGACCATTCTAGCGCAAGCCCCGATCGCGGATGGAGTCCCAGCAAAAAAGGGCATGGATCACTCCATGCCCTTTTCATGTTCGACACGCCAGCCGCTGGCGCGCCTGCTGCGCCTCAGGCGGCCACCAGCCCCTGCAGTGCCGCGGCATCGGCCCGCACGGCTTCGGGTCCACCCAGAATCTGGCGGTTGTAGCCGATCCGTTTGAACCAGTAGTGCACCCCCATCAGGTCGGTGAAGCCCATGCCACCATGGCCGAGGGTCGCCTTGTTGGCGATCTCGGTGCAGACCTCGGCCAGGTGCGCCTTGGCGTGGCAGGCCATCACGCTGGCCTCGTTGGGAATCTCGCTCTGGCAGTGCGCCGCGTACCAGACCAGCGAGCGCGAGGGTTCGAGCTCGGCCGCCATCTCGGCACACATGTGCTTGTAGCCCTGGAACGAGCCGATCGGCCGGTTGAACTGCTTGCGTTCGAGCGAATAGACCACGGTCTTCTCGATCATGCGCTGCGCCGCACCGAGGTTGTCGGCCGCCAGGGCCACCCGGCCGGCGTCGATCGTCTTGCGGATCGCCGTGGCGGCACCGCCGACGCTGCCGAGCGGAATGGCAGTGGCGCCATCGAACAGCAGCTCGGCCAGACCGCGGGTGCGGTCGATGTTGTTGAGCGCATTGCGGGTGACACCCGCTTCATTCGCCGGCACCAGCACCAGGGTATCGCGCCCCACCGCCAGCAGCAGCAGATCGGCCACCATGGCATCGAGCACGAACAGTGCCTTGCCATGGAGCTTGCCCTCTTTCAGCGTGAGTCCCGCCCCTTCACGGGCACCCACCGCCTCGCTCAGCCCCACGCCGATCTTCACCTCGCCGGCGGCGATCTTCGGCAGCCACACCTGCTTCTGCATTTCGGTGGCGGCATGCAGAAAGGCGACCGGCGCCATCAGCGCCGTGCTGCTGTAGGGGGCCGGGGTGACCGCCCAGCCGAGGTGCTCCTGCACCAGCGCAGCGTCGAAGAAGCTGAGTCCCGCACCGCCATACTCCTCGGGCACGATGATGCCGAGCACGCCGAGGTCGGCGAGCCCCTGCCAGATTGCCTGATCGAACCCGCTGCGCTCGGCTGCGATCTGACGCACCCGGTCGAGTGGGACCTGTTGCTCGACGAAGCGACGGACGGTTTCGCTGAGCAGTTTCTGTTCCGATGACAGACCAAATTCCATCTTGTTGTTCCCCCTGAATCAGGCGCTGACCGCTTTGGGCTCGCGCGGCATGCCGAGTCCACGTTCGCTGATGATGTTCTTTTGAATGTGCGAGGTGCCGCCGCCGATGATCAGGCCGAGGCTGAACATGTAGCGGCTCTGCCACATGCCCATTGCACGCAGGTATTTGCTCTGGTCGTAGAGAATGCCCAGCTCGCCGAGGGCATCGATCGCCAGTGCGCAGATGTCCTGGTTGAGGTGGGTGCCGATCAGCTTGACCACCAGGATCGGCATCAGCTCCAGCTCGTTCTTGAGGGTGTTGGTCAGCAGCCGCATGCTGTGCCACTGCATCGAGGCCACCCGCGCCTGCAACCGCATCAGCCGATCGCGGTAGAGCGGGCTGTCGATCAGCCGCACGCCATCGACGGTCTCGCTGGTCAGCAGCTCGGTAACCTGGTGCAACAGGTTGGCGCTCTGCGACGGGTCACCCAGCATGCCGCGCTCATGCTTCAGCGTGGCATTGGCCACCATCCAGCCATCGCCACGCCTGGCGACGATCTGGTCGGTCTTCAGACGCACGTCGGTGAAGAAGACCTCGTTGAAGGTGGCATCGCCGGTCATGGTGACCAGCGGGCGCACCTCGATGCCCGGTGTCGTCATCGGCAGCAGCAGGTAGCTGATGCCCATGTGCTTGGGCGCGTCGGCCTCGGTGCGCACCAGCACGAACATCATGTCGGAGAAGTGGGCCGAGCTGGTCCAGATCTTCTGGCCGTTGATGACGAACTCATCGCCCTCGACATGGGCGCGGGTTTGCAGGCTGGCCAGGTCGCTGCCGGCATTCGGCTCCGAATAGCCCTGACACCAGAAGATCTCGCCGGTGATGGTCGGCCTGATCCAGCGCTGCTTCTGCTCTTCGGTACCGAGTTCGAGCAGCGTTGGAACCAGCATCGAGATGCCCTGGCCACTCAATCCCTTGGAGACGCCGGCCTGGTCGAACTCCTGGTCGACGATGACGCTCTTGAGCACATCGGGCTCGCCGCCATAGCCGCCATACTGTCTGGGGATGGTGCGGGCCGCATAGCCCTGCTCGATCAGCAGTGCCTGCCACTCGCGCGCCTGGGCAGTGGGTCGCCCCATCTCGCCCTGCAGGCTGGGCGACTTGTGGCCATGCTTGGCCAGAAAGGCGCGCACCTCCTGCCGAAAATCTTCGTACTCTTTGCCGTACCTGAGATCCATGGATGACTCCTCGCGGCTCCCTGCCCAGTCTGGGTGCTGCCGACTCGCGCCGGCGGACGCTGACAGGGAGAAAAAAGTGTTGTTATGGTGGCAACGGCTGAACCACCGTCGCGCAGCCAAGCTAGTGCCAACGCCCGGCAAATGCAAGCGCCGGGGTCACTTTTCGGACCGATCCGCGTCGTCGCCGCGCTGCCAGGCAACGCCGCGGGCATAGAGCCAGTCGCGCTCGAGCCCGGTCATGCGGCTGGCCAGACGCGCCGCCCGCGCCAGTGGCAGTTCAGTCAGCAGTTCGCGCAGCATCCGCTCGGCCTGCTGCTGCGACAGTGTCACCTCGCGCTCGCAACCGGCCACGACGATCACCACCTCGCCGCGGGCCGACTCCTCGCCGCCACGGAAGCGCTCGGCCAGTTGCGCCAGCGTGGCGCGCCGCACCGACTCATGCAGCTTGGTCAGTTCACGTGCCACCACCGCCGACCGTTCGGCACCGAAAGCCGCCACCATCGCCTCGAGGGTGGCGACCAGGCGGTGCGGTGCCTCGTAAAAGAGCAGCGTCCGGCTTTCGTTGACCAGCCGCTGCAACTGCGCACTGCGCGCCTCTTCACGGGACGGCAGAAAACCTTCGAAGGCGAAGCGATCGCTGGGCAGCCCCGCCACCGACAGTGCGGCAATGGCGGCATTGGCACCGGGAATCGGAATCACCCGCCCACCAGCCTCCGCCACCCGTTTCACCAGCCGGTAACCGGGGTCGGAGATGGTCGGCGTGCCGGCGTCGCTGATCAACGCCACCCGCTCGCCGGCGAGAATGCGCGCCAGCAGCCGCTCCCTGACCCGCTCCGAACTGTGTTCGTGGTAGGCGGTCACCGGGGTGGAAATGCCGAAATGGCTTAGAAGGCCCCGGCTATGTCTGGTATCCTCGGCAGCGATCAGATCGACACCACGCAGCACCTCGAGCGCACGCAGGGTGATGTCGCCCATGTTGCCGATCGGTGTCGCCACGATGTAGAGCGCCGGCGCCAACAGACCTTCGAAACTGACTGCGGTTGTCCCACTCACTCAAGCATCACCCTCTGTTGCCGACTCCCATGCCCTGTTCAACTCTCCAGTTTCGATCCGCGCGCCCCGGTGCCTGGCTGCTCGCCCTGCTGTGGCTGTTGACCGCCGCCGGCTGCGTCTCCACCCGGCCGGTCGAGCCGCCGCCCGGCACGCCCGAGCAGCTCACCGTTGAAGCGCTGCTGAAACAGGCTGAAAAGCTCTCTTCTCCGCAGCGCGAAGAATACCTGATCCTGGCCGCCGAACAGCGTCTGCAACAGCAGCAGATCGCCGAAGCCGATCAACTCAGCGGCCCGCTCGACATCGGACTGCTGCCACTCGACGGCCGCCGGCGTCTGGCACTGCTGCGGGCCGAGATCGCCCTCGACAGCAACCAGATCGATGCCGCCTCCAACTGGTTCAACCTGCCCTCGGCCCAGTTCGAGCAACTGAACGATGCATCCACCCTCGCCCGGCTCTCGCTGCTGCGCGCACGCTGGTTCGAAGCCAAGGATCAGCCTTTGCTCGCCGCGCGTGAACGCATCCTGGCCGACCCGCTGCTGGCCGAAACCGCCCGTGGTGACAACCATCGGCAGATCTGGACGCTGCTCGGACGGGTCAATCCCGATCGCCTGCGCGCCACCGCGCGGGCACTGCCGGACAACGACCTGCGCGGCTGGCTGGAGCTGGCCGCACTCGACCGGCAGTTCACCGAAGCCAACCCGCAACGGCTGGCCGCCCTGGCCGACTGGCGCAGCCGCTGGCCCCGCCATCCGGCCGCCATCGAACCACCCGCCGGGATCGCCGACACACTGCGTCCGCTGGAGGCCGCGCAACAGCAAGGTCACGCTCGCGTGCTGCTGCTGCTGCCGCTGTCCGGACCGCTTGCCGCCGCCGGCGAGGTGGTGCGCGATGGCTTCATGGCCCGCTACTACCAGCAGCTCGCTGCCCAGCAACCCTTGCCGGAACTGGTGCTGATCGACAGCGCCGCCACGCCCCAGGCCAGCTGGTTGCCCCAGGCGCAAGCGCTCAAGGTCGATGCGATCATCGGCCCGCTGCCGAAGGAGATGGTCGAGGCCCTCAACCAGCAGCCGCTCGACATTCCGGTGCTGGCACTGAACTACCTGCCCGAAGGGGTGACACCACAGCCCAATCTCCATCAGTTCGGTCTGGCCAACGAAGTCAGTGCGCAACTGACGGCCCGGCAGGCCAGCAGCGCCGGCCAACGCCGCGCCGCGCTGCTGTTTGCCGACAGCCCCTGGAGCCGGCGGCTGGAGCGCGCCTTTCGCACCGAGTGGCACAAACTGGGCGGCGAAGTGGTCGCCAGCGCCAGCTTCAACGAGGCCACGGCCGATCATGCGCAGGCGGTCCGGCAGTTGTTGCAGGTCACGGCACCTGCTGCCCCGACTGTCGCCGGCAGCGCGACCGCTCCGGTTGATGGCACCGCCGCCACCGCCAGCCGTCGACAGGACATCGACTGCATCGTCCTGATCGCCGCGCCGGAACAGGGTCGGCTGATCGCGCCGCTGTTCCGGCTCTACTTCGCCGGCGACCTGCCGCTCTACGGCGTCACCACGCTCTACGCGGGCCGCAGCAATCCCCGACAGGACAGTGCGCTCGACGGCATCATCTTCAATGACATTCCCTGGCTGGTCGACCCGGCCTTTACCGAACGGGCCGAAATCGCCGCCCTCTGGCCGGCCGCCTATCCGGACCATGCGCGGCTCTATGCGCTCGGCCGCGATGCCCTCGACCTGCTCCCGGCGCTCGAACAGCTCAAGGCGCCAGGCGCCGAACTGCATGGTGCCACCGGCCTGCTGCGGCTCGATGCCGATCGCCGCATCCAGCGCGAACAGGTTCCGACCCGGTTCGAAAATGGTGTCGTGGTCAGACTGCCCGCAGCCGGGAGCGGACCAGCACGATGAAGCTGTTCGACCGGCAACGCAACCGGCGCATCGGCGCCGAGGCCGAGGCCAGTGCGCTCGACCATCTGTCACGGGCCGGATTGCGACTGGTGGCCCGCAACTACCGCTGCCGTGGTGGCGAGATCGATCTGATCATGCGTGATCGGCAGACACTGGTGTTCATCGAGGTGCGTTACCGCTCAGGCGGCCGCTTCGCCAGCGCCGCCGAGAGTGTCGATGCCAGCAAACAGCGGCGCATCACCACCGCCGCGCACCACTATCTGCAACGACAGCCGCAATACCGCGACCTGCCCTGCCGCTTCGACGTCGTCGCCTTCGATCCCACCGCGCAGCAGGGTCCAGCGCTGCAACCCCGCTGGATTCAGGATGCCTTTCACTCGACCCACTGAACCATGAACACGCAACAACGCATCTTCGACCTGTTCCAGGAGAGCATCGCCACCAAGCAGGCCGCACTGGAGCTGCTCGGCCCCAGCATCGAACTGGCCGCACAGATGATGGTCTCCTGCCTGCTGCAGGGCGGCAAGATTCTCTCCTGCGGCAACGGCGGCTCCGCCGGCGACGCCCAGCACTTCTCGTCGGAGCTGCTCAACCGTTTCGAGCGCGAACGACCCGGTCTGCCAGCCATCGCCCTGACCACCGACAGCTCGACCCTGACCGCCATCGCCAACGACTACAGCTACCACGAGGTGTTCAGCAAGCAGGTGCGTGCGCTGGGTCAGGCCGGCGACCTGCTGCTGGCGATCACCACCAGCGGCAACTCACCCAATCTGCTGCAGGCCGTCGGCGCGGCCCATGACCGCGGCATGCAGGTGGTGGCGCTGCTCGGCAAGGGCGGCGGTGAACTGCGCAATCTGCTGGGAGAGGTGGATGTCGAGATCTGCGTCCCCTCCGAGGTGACGGCACGCATCCAGGAGGTGCATCTGCTGGTCATCCACTGCCTGTGCGACCTGATCGACAATCAGCTGTTCGGCAGCATCGAGATGTGACGAATCGCGCGCCGCAACAACGCGCACGCACCCCTACTTCACCACCGAAAGATGGCGCGGTGACGACTTGCCAGCCGTGCGGTCCGGACCGCCGGGCGGCGGCTCCTCATCATTGGGATCGAAGATCAGCCCCTGACCATTCTCCTTGGCATAGATGCCGCGCACGGCATGCAGCGGCAGGGTCAGGTGGGTCGACACGCCACCGAACCGGCAATCGAAATCGATCTCGCTGTTGCCGATGATCAGCGCATTCACCGCCCCTGGCGCCACATTGAGCACGATCCTGCCTTCATTGACATACTGTCTCGGCACCTGCACCCCCGGCGCGTCGGCGTCGATCACCAGATAGGGCGTGCAGCCGTTGTCGAGGATCCATTGGTGGATCGCTCGCAACAGATAGGGGCGCTGTGAACTCATCGACGGCATGGCTGCACCCTGAAAGATTGGCCGAAACGGGCGCGGTCAGCGCATCTCCCGTTCCTGATCGGTCAGGCTGGCCTGAAAGGATTCACGCTCGAACATCCGCTCCATGTACTTGGCCATCGGCTTGATCTGCCGGATCGGCAGTTCGATGCCCATCAACGGCAGGCGCCACAGCAGCGGGACGACGCAACAGTCGACCAGCGAGAACTCCTCACTCATGAAGAAGGGCGCCTCTTCGAAGATCGCCGCCACGCCGACCAGGCTGTCACGCAGCTCCTTGCGCAGCTTGTTGAGGGTCGCCTCCTTCTCCTCGCCACCGAGGATCCGGTCGGCCAGCGGCGACCAGTCGCGCTCGATGCGGTAGATCAGCAGGCGGCTCTGCGCCCGCGCGACCGGATAGACCGGCAGCAGTGGCGGATGGGGAAAACGTTCATCCAGATACTCCATCATGATGTTGGGCTGATAGAGCACCAGCTCCCGGTCGACCAGCGTCGGCAGCGTGTTGTAGGGGTTGATCTCGACCAGATCGGTCGGCTTGGTCTCTTCGGTCAGTTCGATCAGATCGACAGTGACCCCCTTCTCGGCCAGAACGATGCGCACCCGGTGGCTGTAGTGGTCCGTGGCGCCAGACAGAAACGTCATGGATGAACGCTTGGTGATCATTCCAATGCGCAATTCAGCACGTTGCGATTTCAAAGCCAATACCTCGATGGATGACGAAGATCAGGTTGTTATCCGTACCATGCAGAAATGTTCTCGCGGCCAAGGCCGCAACCCCGCGCAGAAACAGAAAAGGGCGGGCGATTGGATTCGCCCGCCCCAGGACGGAAGGAGACGCGTCTCAGTGGACGTCTTTCCAGTACTCGCGGTTCAGCATGTAGGCCACCACGAAGAAGAAGGCGAGGAACAGCAGCACGTAGACGCCAAGCCGATGGCGCTCGAGCTTTTCGGGCTCTGCGACATAGGCCAGGAAGTTGACCAGATCGCTGACCGCCGTGTCGAACTGTTTGGCCGAGAGCTTGCCGCTGCCTTCGACCACCTGCAGTTGGTGACAATTCTCAACGGTGATGTTCTGGCCGCTCAGCGGATCACGCTTGATGCCGCCGTTTTCGGCAAGCTGCGGCACCTGCTTGCAGACCATGCGCTGCTCGCCCTGAAGCTCCCGCAGCACATTGGGCATACCGACATCCTTGAACACCACGTTGTTGACACCCCATGGCCGGGCCGGATCGGTGTAGAAGGCACGCAGATAGCTGTAGACCCAGTCGCTGCCACGCAGGCGCGTGACCAGCGTCAGATCGGGTGGCGTTGCACCGAACCAGCGCTTGGCATTGGCCGGCGGCATTGCATTCGTCATCAGATCGCCGATCTTGGCCTGCCCGAACACCAGATGCTTCATGAACAGTTCAGGCGGCACGCCCAGCCCCAGCGACAGCTTTTCATAACGCTCGTACTTGAGCGAATGACAGCCCATGCAGTAGTTCATGTAGAGGGCCGCACCGCGCTGCAGGGCATGCCTGTCGGCGGGGTCGATCTTGACATGGTCCAGCGCGACCTCTTCGCCCGAGGCCCACGCCAGCAGTGGCAACCAGCCGAGGATGAGTATTTTCAGAATTTTTTTCATCAGCCTGTCACTCTCTGCGGAACCGGCTTGGTCTTCTCGAGCCGGGTGTAAAAGGGCATCAGGAAAAAGTAGGCGAAATAGAGCACGGTGCAGACCTGCGCGAGCAGGGTCCGCTGTGGCGTCGGCGCCATCGCGCCCAGCACGCCCAAGATCAGGAAGCTGATTCCGAACACCCACAGGAAGAGTTTGCTCAACAACCCCTTGTAGCGAATCGATTTGACCGGACTGCGATCGAGCCAGGGCAGCACGAACAGGATCGCAATCGCACCGGCCATCACCACCAGCCCGCCGAACTTGTCGGGCACCGCCCGCAGCATCGCGTAGAAGGGGGTGTAGTACCAGACCGGCGCGATGTGTGCCGGGGTCTTCAGCGGATCAGCCGGCTCGAAATTGGCAAACTCGAGAAAGTAGCCACCCATCTCCGGAAAGAAGAAGATCACCGAACAGAACACCGCCAGAAAGACCACGACCCCGACGATGTCATGCACCGTGTAGTAGGGGTGGAAGGCGATGCCATCGAGCGGAATGCCGTCCTTGTCCTTCAGCTTCTTGATCTCGACGCCATCGGGGTTGTTGGAACCGACTTCGTGCAGCGCCAGCAGGTGCAGCACCACCAGCGCCAGCAGCACGATCGGCAGTGCCACCACATGCAGCGCAAAGAAGCGGTTCAGCGTGATGCCGGAGATCAGGTAGTCGCCGCGCACCCACTGCGCCAGCGGCTCGCCGATGTAGGGGATGGCGGTGAACAGGGAGACGATCACCTGCGCACCCCAGAACGACATGTTGCCCCATGGCAGCAGGTAACCGAAGAAGCCCTCGGCCATCAGCGCCAGATAGATCATCATGCCGAAGATCCAGATCAGTTCGCGCGGCTTCTTGTAGGAGCCGTAGAGCAGGCCACGGAACATGTGCAGGTAGATCACCACGAAGAAGGCCGAAGCACCGGTCGAATGCATGTAGCGCAGCAACCAGCCCCACTCGACATCGCGCATGATGTATTCGACCGAGGCAAAGGCGCCTTCGGCACTGGGGTTGTAGCTCATCGTCAACCAGATGCCGGTCAACAGCTGGTTGACCAGCACCAGCATCGCCAGCACGCCGAAGAAGTACCAGAAGTTGAAGTTCTTCGGCGCATAGTACTTGCTCATGTGCCTTTCATAGGCTTCGACGATCGGCAGACGCTCGTCCACCCAGCCGATCAGCCCGCTGATCCAGTTGCTCATCAGGCAGCCCCCTCTTCCGAACCGATAAGAATCACTTTATCACCGACGAAACTGTAGGGCGGCACTTCCAGATTGGTGGGTGCCGGCACCCCCTTGTAGACCCGGCCCGACAGGTCGAAGCGCGAGCCGTGACAGGGGCAGAAGAAGCCACCTTTCCAGTCAGCGCCGAGATCGGCCGGCGCCAGTTCCGGACGAAACTTGGGCGAGCAGCCCAGGTGGGTGCAGACGCCGAGCACCACCAGGTACTCAGGCTCGATCGAACGATAGGGCGACTTGATCGACTCTGGCTGCTGGGAGGTGACCGCGCCTGCCGGGTCGGCCAGCACGGCATCCATCTTCGTCAGCTGGTCCAGCGCCTCCTTGGTGCGACGCACGACGAACACCGGTTTGCCGCGCCACTCGACCACCACCATCTGGCCGGGCTCGAGCTTGCTGAGATCGGCCTTGACCGGCGCTCCCGCCGCCTTGGCTTTCGCGCTCGGGTTCCAGGAGCCGACAAAGGGCACCGCGGCACCAACCACCCCCACGGCACCCACCACCGAGGTGGCGCCGATCAGGAATCGCCGCCTGCCGGCATTGACCTCGCCTTCACTGCTCATGAGTTTTTCACTCCTCGATCAATATGTTCTTCTTGACGGATACTGGATGCGATTGGACGCCCAGTGAAGGGTCGGCAGCCGCTGAAAAGCCACCGAAAAATGCGCCGATCCACCGCAGATGACACGCGCAAAACCGGCGAAATTCTAATGATTTCCGCTTTGCGTGACAAGCCGGACCACTGCCTGCCGTTGTTCATGGAACCAAAAAAAACGCCCAGAACACAGGAACTGGGCGTTTTGCAATGTTCGAAAACGGAACCCCTGCGCTGCGCTGCCCAGACAGGCCCTGTCAACGCTTCGAGTATTGTGGCCGCTTGCGCGCCTTGCGCAGACCGATCTTCTTGCGTTCGACCTCGCGCGCATCGCGGGTCAGATGGCCCTCTTTGCGCAGGGTGCCACGCAGATCTTCGTTGTACTGGACCAGCGCACGGGCAATGCCATGACGAATCGCACCGGCCTGACCAAAGCTGCCGCCACCGCTGACGCTGATTTTGGCATCGAACCGGCCGGCCAGATTGGCCGCTTCGAGCGGTTGCATCACCACCATGCGCGCCACTTCCCGACCAAAATACTGGTCAAGCGGCCGATCGTTGACCGTGATGGTGCCGCTGCCCGCCCGAAGGTAAACCCGCGCGGCAGCCGTCTTTCTGCGCCCGGTGCCGTAATAGTGTGTCTGCGCCATAGCCTGAATCGATCCTGATCTCGTTCTGAAAGATGTTACAAATCAACCGGAAGCGGTTGTTGCGCCGCATGCGGATGCTCGGAGCCCGCATAGATTTTCAACTTTTTGAACATCGCCTGACCCAGCGAGTTCTTGGGCAGCATGCCCTTGACCGCTGCACCGAGGACGCGCTCAGGATGGCTGCCGATCATCTCTTCGAAAGAGCTGCTCTTGAGCCCGCCCGGATAACCCGTGTGACGGTAGTAGGTCTTGTCGGTGCGCTTGCTGCCGGTGACCCGAATCTTCTCGGCATTGATCACGACGATGTAGTCGCCGGCGTCGACATGCGGGGTGAAGATCGGCTTGTGCTTGCCCCACAGACGCTGGGCGATTTCACTGGCGAGCCGACCCAAGGTCTTGCCGTCGGCATCGACCAGCAGCCACTCCCGCCGGACTTCGGCCGGTTTTGCGCTTAGAGTCTTCATAAAAAACTGTTGCCTGATACCCTGATCCAAAATGAGGCGGCATCTTACCGATGCGGCAACACGATTTCAACCTTCTTGCACCCCGACACCGCAATCGAAGCTGGCCCAGACCGGGCAGTGGTCGGAGGGCCGCTCCATGCCGCGGATGTCGTAGTCGATGCCGACCTGCTGCAGCCGATCGATCATGCCGGGCGTGGCCAGCAGCAGATCGATCCGCAGACCGCGTCGCGGCTGCTGTTCGAAGCCCCGACTGCGGTAGTCGAACCAGCTGTAGAGGTCATCGCGGTCGGGATGAAGCACGCGGTAGCTGTCCTGCAGCCCCCAGGCCAGCAGCTCGGCGAACCAGGCGCGCTCCTCCGGCAGAAAACTGCATTTGCCGCTGCGCAGCCATCTTTTGCGGTTCTCTTCACCAATGCCGATGTCGATGTCGGCCGGCGAGACGTTGAGGTCACCGGTGACGATCAATCGCCGCGCCGGATCATAGTCGGCATCGAGCAGTTGTCGCAGGTCACGGTAGAACTTCTGTTTGGCCGGAAACTTGACCGGATGGTCGCGGCTCTCACCCTGCGGGAAGTAGCCATTGATGACCGACAGTTCGCCGCCATCGGCCAGGGGATAGTCAGCCCGGATCAGCCGGCACTGTGCCTCGGCGCCGTCACCAGAAAAGCCGCATTCGACCTGGCGCGGCGCAACCCGGCTCAGCAGTGCGACGCCATAGTGGCCTTTCTGGCCATGGTAGACGACATGGTAGCCCAGCGCGTCGATGGCCGCCTGCGGGAACTCGGCGTCGCTCACCTTGGTCTCTTGCAGTGCGATGATGTCCGGCCGATGCCGCTCGATCACTGCTGCGAGCTGATGCAGCCGGGCACGCAATCCGTTGATGTTGAAACTGATGACTCTCATGACCCGCTCCACGCCCCGTCTCCTCTGGAACAGCGGATTATAATGGCGGGTCGAGATCCATTCATGTTCGCAGTGCCAAGGAGATGTTCATGCAAGCGCCGATGCATTGGTTCACCACCCTTCTGGACCTTCTGGCGGTGCTGTTCATTTTCATGCTGGGTGCGCTCTGCCTGACGCTGCTGGCCTGGTATTTCATCGACAGACATCAGAAAAGCCACGCCATCCGCCGCAACTTTCCGTTGATCGGCCGCTTTCGCTATCTGTTCGAGTGGCTGGGAGAGTTCTTCCGGCAATACTTCTTCGCCATGGACCGCGAGGAGCTGCCCTTCAATCGCGCCGAGCGCAGTTGGGTCTACCGCGCCGCCAAGAACCTCGAACAGACCGCCGCCTTTGGTTCGACCAACAACCTGGCCACGCCCGGCGCACTCTTCTTCGTTCACAGCACCTTCCCGACCGCCGCCGCGGAACCGCCGGCGCCGGTGGTGATCGGACCCGATACGCCCCACCCCTATCAGGCCGACAAGTTCTTCAACATCTCGGCGATGAGTTACGGCGCCATCTCCAGACCCGCTGTGCTGGCACTGTCACGCGGTGCGGCGCTGGCCGGCTGCTGGCTCAACACTGGCGAGGGCGGATTGTCGCCCTATCACCTCGAAGGCGGTGCCGACCTGGTGTTCCAGCTCGGCACCGCCAAGTACGGCGCGCGCGACCCGCAGGGCAATCTGAGTGAAGAGAAGCTGGCACGGATCGCCGCCAATCCGTCGGTACGGCTGTTCGAGATCAAGCTGAGCCAGGGGGCCAAGCCGGGCAAGGGCGGCATCCTGCCGGCCGCCAAGGTGACCGAGGAGATCGCCGCGATTCGCGGCATCCCGATGGGCCACGACTCATTGAGTCCGGCTGGCCACCTCGACGCCCGGGACATCGACGGACTGCTGACGCTGATCGACCGGGTCAGACGGGCCACCGGCAAGCCGGTCGGCATCAAGGCCTGCATCGGCGAGAGCAGTTGGCTCGATCAGCTCTGCATCGAGCTCAACTGCCGCGGTTTCGACAGCGCGCCCGATTTCATCACCGTCGATGGCGCCGAAGGGGGCAGCGGTGCCGCGCCACAGAGCCTGCTCGACTACATGGGACTGCCGATCCGCGAGAGCCTGCCGCTGGTGGTCGACACGCTGGTCACCCATGGCCTGCGCGAGCGCATCAGGGTGGTGGCCTCGGGCAAGCTGATCAACCCGGTCGAGGTGGCCTGGGCGCTCTGCATGGGCGCCGACTGCATCAATTCGGCACGCGGCTTCATGTTCGCACTGGGCTGCATCCAGTCGCTGAAGTGCAACCAGAACAACTGCCCGACCGGCATCACCACCCACCGCATCGACCTGCAGCAGGGGCTCGACCCCACCGACAAGGCCGAACGGGTGCGCCACTACCAGCAGAATCTGGAACGGGAGGTGGCGGTGATCGCCCACGCCTGCGGCGTCGAGTCGCCCCGGCAGTTGCGCCGCCACCATGCCCGCATGGTGGTCGAGGCCGGGCGCTCGGTTTCGCTGCATGAGCGCTACCCGCCGGCAGTCATCCCTGTGACAGCAGTTGGCGCAGATCGATGATGGCGGCGTGGGCGCGACTGATATAGGAGGCCAGCACCAGTGAATGGTTGGCGAACAGGCCAAAGCCGTCACCGTTGAGCACCATCGGGCTGGTGAGCGGTCGCTGGGTCGCTTCGAGCTCGCGGATGATCTGCCGCAGGCTCACCTGGGCCCCCTTCTTCTGCAGCACCTCGGCGAAATCGACCTCGACCGCCTTCAGGATGTGCAGCAGCGCCCAGGCCGAGCCCTGCGACTCGTAGTAGACGTCATCGATCTGCAACCAGGGCGTGCGGGTCATCTGCTCGACTGCCGCCGGCGCTGCGGCGGTCGCATCGACCGTGCCGCCCGAAGTCGTGTCAATCCGCACCTGGCCGACACTGGCGCTCAGCCGCTGCGACAGGCTGCCGAGGCGGGTTTCGACCGTCGCCAGCCAGAAGTTGAGGTTGTCGGCCCGGGCATGGAACTGCCCATCGTTGTGATTGTCGTCGCTGCTGCGCTGCAGGTAGCTGCGCAGTGCCCTGAGCCCCTGGCGATACTCGCCCTCGGTCGATGGCAGCGCCCAACTGGCGTTGTCGAACTTGAACTGCGGTTCGGCGATGACCAGGTCGCGGTCCTCGGCCGACTGTGACTGCGAGCGGCTGAAGGATTCACGCATCGCCTCGGTCAGGTCGCGCAACTGGGTCAGCGCCCCGAACTCCCAGTTGGCGATGTCATCGAGCCAGACGCCGGGCGGAAAGAGGTCATTGCCGAGGTAACCGCCCGGCTTGTCGAGCAACCGTGTGCCGATGCCGATCGCGGTGGCCGTCACCACGGTGCCGGGCGGCGGCGTGGTCGGGCCACCCAGTTGCGCCAGTTGCGTCGCCGCCTCGGCGCGCACGTCGAACAGTGCCGGCTTGCGACTCCAGTAGAACGACAGCCCGGTCCACACCAGCAGCAACAGACCGATCGGCAGTGCGATCAGCGTGCGCCGCAGCGGACTGGAACGGTTGCTTTCGCCACTCTGCATTGTGCACTCTCCTTTACTGCCCGCAGACACCGAACCGCATGGTCGGCGATGCAACCATGCTTGGCAAGACAACCCCTCCCCGGCACGCAATATCGGCAGTGACGCTGCCGCCGTATAATCGGTCCTTTTCGTCCGCAATACAGGGCTGCGCATGGATAAGATCGTCGTTCGCGGGGCACGCACGCACAATCTGAAGAACATCGACCTCGAACTGCCGCGCGACCAGCTCATCGTCATCACCGGACTCTCCGGTTCGGGCAAATCCTCGCTGGCCTTCGACACCCTCTATGCCGAGGGACAGCGGCGCTATGTCGAATCGCTGTCGGCCTATGCCCGGCAGTTTCTGTCGATGATGGAGAAGCCCGACGTCGACCACATCGAAGGGCTGTCGCCGGCGATCTCGATCGAGCAAAAGGCCACCTCGCACAACCCGCGCTCGACGGTCGGCACCGTCACCGAAATCCATGACTACCTGCGCCTGCTCTTCGCGCGGGTCGGCGAACCGCGCTGCCCCCGGCACCAGGCGCCGCTCAATGCCCAGACCGTCAGCCAGATGGTCGATCAGGTGCTGGCGCTCGACCCCGAACGGCGCTTGATTCTGCTGGCGCCGGTGGTGCAGGAGCGCAAGGGCGAGCATCTGCAGCTGCTGGAGACGCTGAAGGCCAAGGGCTTCATCCGCGCCCGCATCAACGGCAGCGTGGTCGAGCTCGACGAAGCGCCACTGCTCGAGAAAAACCGCAAGCACAGCATCGAGGTGGTGGTCGACCGCTTCCGGCCACGCAGCGACCTGCAACTGCGGCTGGCCGAGTCGTTCGAGACCGCGTTGCAGTTGAGCGACGGCATCGCCAAGGTGCTGCTCGATGATGGCGAAGAGCTGATCTTCTCGGCCCGCTTCGCCTGCCCCCACTGCGGCTACAGCATCAAGGAGCTGGAGCCGCGGCTGTTCTCGTTCAACAACCCGGCCGGTGCCTGCAGCAGCTGCGATGGGCTCGGAGTGAAGCAGTCATTCGACCTCCAGCGCATCGTTCCCAACCCCGAGCTGAGCCTGAGCGAGGGGGCCATTCGCGGCTGGGACCGCCGCAATGTCTACTACTTTCACCTGCTCAGTTCGCTGGCCGACCACTGCGGCTTCAGCCTCGACCTGCCCTTTGCCAAGCTGAAGAAGCGCCATCAGGAGATCATCCTGCATGGCAGCGGCGACGAGCAGATCGACTTCAGATACATGAATGACCGTGGCGACCTGTTCAAGCGGCGTCACACCTTCGAGGGCATCCTGCCGAACATGGAGCGGCGCTACCGCGAAAGCGACTCGCTGTCGGTGCGCGAAGAGCTGGCCAAATACCTCAGCAGCCACCCCTGCGGCGACTGCGGCGGTGCCCGGCTGCGTGAGGAGGCACGCCATGTCTTCATCCACGACTGGAACCTGCCGGCGGTGAGCCGCCTGCCGGTGGCCGAGGCGCTGCACCTCTTCGACACCCTGACCCTGCAGGGGCAGCGCGCCGAGATCGCGAGCAAGATCATCAAGGAGATCGGCGCCCGCCTGCGCTTTCTGACCGATGTCGGCCTCGGCTATCTGAGCCTCGACCGCGGCGCCGAGACCCTCTCCGGCGGCGAGGCACAGCGCATCCGCCTGGCCAGCCAGATCGGCGCCGGCCTGGTCGGAGTGATGTACATCCTCGACGAACCCTCGATCGGGCTGCACCAGCGCGACAACGAACGGCTGCTGCGCAGCCTGTTCCACCTGCGCGACATCGGCAACACCGTCATCGTGGTCGAGCATGACGAGGATGCGATCCGTCAGGCCGACCACCTGATCGACATCGGCCCCGGCGCCGGCCTGCATGGCGGCCAGGTGGTCGCCCAGGGCAGCGTGGCCGAGATCATCGCCAATCCGGCGTCGATCACCGGCGACTATCTGGCCGGACGGCGGCACATCGCGGTGCCGGCACGGCGGGTGGCGCCCCAGGCGGAGCGCTGGATCAGGCTGCGCAACGCCCGTGGCAACAACCTGCGCGGCATCGATGTCGCCATTCCGCTGGGCGTGATGACCTGCGTCACCGGCGTCTCCGGTTCCGGCAAGTCGACGCTGATCAACAACACCCTCTACCCGCTCGCCGCCACCCGGCTCAATGGCGCCGGCCCGCTGCCGATCGCCCCCTGCGACGGCATCGACGGACTGGAACTGCTGGACAAGGTGATCGACATCGACCAGAGCCCGATCGGCCGCACGCCACGCTCCAACCCGGCCACCTACACCGGCCTGTTCACCCCGATCCGCGACCTGTTCGCCGGCACCCAGGAGGCGCGTTCACGCGGCTATCAGGCCGGACGCTTCAGCTTCAACGTCAAGGGTGGCCGCTGCGAAGCCTGTCAGGGCGACGGCCTGATCAAGGTGGAGATGCACTTTCTGCCCGATGTCTACGTCCCCTGCGACCTCTGCCAGGGCAAGCGCTACAACCGCGAGACGCTCGAAATCCTCTACAAGGGCCGGAGCATCCATCAGGTGCTGGAGATGACCGTGGAGGAGGCGCGGGAGTTCTTCGCGGCGGTGCCGATGCTGACGCGCAAGCTGCAAACCCTGCTCGATGTCGGTCTGGGCTACATCCGCCTCGGCCAGTCGGCCACCACCCTCTCCGGCGGCGAGGCCCAGCGGGTCAAGCTGGCCAAGGAGCTGTCGAAGCGCGACACCGGCCGCACGCTCTACATCCTCGACGAGCCCACCACCGGCCTGCACTTCCACGACATCCAGCAGCTGCTGCAGGTGCTGCATTCGCTGCGCGACGAAGGCAACAGCATCGTCGTCATCGAACACAACCTCGACGTGATCAAGACCGCCGACTGGATCATCGACCTCGGACCCGAAGGCGGCGACCAGGGCGGCACCCTGATCGCCTGCGGCACGCCGGAGCAGATCGCCACACACCCCGACTCCCACACCGGACATTTTCTGCGACCGCTGCTTGGCGAGATCAGATCGGCCGCAGGCTGACCGGAATCACCCTGCCGCCAGCAGCATCTCCTGAACATCACCCATGAAAGAAAAAAAGCCCGAACCTGTCACCACCGGTTCGGGCTGCGGAATCGGCCGCGATCAGCCCACGCTCAGTCGTCGCTGCCGCCCAGGCCGAACAGCGCCAGCAGGCTGACGAACAGGTTGTAGAGGGAGACGAACAGGCTGGTGGTCGCCAGCACATAGTTCGTCTCACCACCGTTCACGATGCGGCTGGTTTCATGGAGGATCATGCCACTCATCAGCAGCACGAACATGCCCGACACCGCCAGGCTCAGGGCCGGCATCTCGAAGAAGAGCGCGCCCAGACCCAGAACAAAGGCCACCAGCACGCCGATGAACAGAAACTTGCCCATGAAGCTGAAGTCACGCTTCGACGTCAGCGCAATGGCCGACAGCCCGAGGAAGGCGACGGCAGTGGTTCCCAGCGCGTTGGTGACGACGGCACTGCCATTTGGCAGAGACAGCACGGAACTCAGCAGCGGGCCCAGCGTATAACCCATGAAACCGGTCAGCGCGAACACCGACAGCACCCCCCAGCCGCTGTCGGCGGTCCTGTTGATCAGAAAGCTCAGGCCGAAAAAGCCAATCAGCGTCAGGAGCAGGCCCGGATGCGGCAACCCCAGACGCATCGACAGGCCGGCCACCGCGGCGCTGAACGCCAGCGTCAGGCCCAGCAGGGCATAGGTGTTGCGCAGCACACGTCGGCTGTCGACCGACAAGGCCGTGCTTTCACGCTCGGCACTGCCCAGCAGCAGCGCGCGGGTCTGGTGGTTCGGATCTTTTGACATGATGCACTCCCTCAATCGATGATCGAAAAATGGTTGAAGATTCAGGTCACCGCGCTGGCATCATCCAATGTCTGCAAGCCATGACGGTTGCCTCCGGCCCGGTGCCGCCCCAATTGGGGGGCACGCACGGCCCGGTCACGGGCTTTGCCAATCTGGCGGCCGATGGTCTGCACCGCACGGTGCAGCACGCGGTCGACCACGGCAAGCAGGTGATCGCCGCGGTCGCGCACCACCGCAGTGGTGTCCACCAGTTCGACCACCAGATGGCACTCCTTGTCGACTCCGCCACGCGGGCCATTCACATCACTCAGATGCAGGGTCACGCCCATGGCGCGCTGACCGAAGCGCGCCAGCAGCTGCCGCAAACGGCCGTGGAGATGGTCGTGCTCTTCACGGGAGAGCCTGATGCCTTGGGTGCAGATCGACACGTTCATTGGATGCGCCTCGGTGCAGGTTGGACATGCATTGCAACCTACCGGTCAGGTTTTCTCACGTAAATTCGAATTTGATTAAAACTCAATAAGGAAAAATCGAAGTGAACTACCGGCACTTGCAATACTTCTGGGCCGTCGCCCGCCTGGGAGGGGTGATCAGGGCCAGTGAGCAGCTGCACGTCACCCCCCAGACGGTCAGTGGCCAGGTCCAGTTGCTCGAAGAGGCGATCGGACGACCACTGTTTCGCAAGAAGGGCCGCAAGCTGGAGCTGACCGAAACCGGCGAGCTGGTCTACAGCTATGCGCGCGACATCTTCCACTTGGGTTCCGAGCTGGAAGAGCTGCTGCGGCAACCCCGCGGCGTCCAGCGCCCGGTTGAACTGCGGGTCGGCATCGTCGATGCCGTGCCCAAGCTGGTGGCCGGCCAATTGATGACACCGGCCATGGTGGGGGCACAGCCTTTCCGGGTCATCTGCCGCGAGGGCAAGATCGAGAGTCTGCTGGCCGACCTGTCGGTGCACCGGCTGGAGCTGGTCCTGTCGGACCGCCCCATGCCACCGGCCCTGAGCGTGAGCGCCTACACCCATCGACTGGGCGGCTCGCATGTGGGCTTCTACGCTGCGAACCAGCTGGCGGCGACCTTCGACAGACCCTTTCCCCAACTGCTCGACGGGGCACCGCTGCTGTCGCCGGGCAGCGAGTCGGCAATGGGCCTGCGTCTGCGCCAGTGGCTTGGAAAGCACAAACTGCGTCCGCGGGTGGTGGGCGAGTTCGACGACAGCGCGATGGTCAAGTCACTGGGAATGCAGGGACTGGGCGTCTTTATCGCGCCGCGGGTGCTCGACGCCTCGGTGTGTCGGCAATATGACGCGACCTGCCTGGGCGAGGCCACCGACCTGATCGAGGAGTTCCACGTCATCACGGTGGAGCGCCGCATCACCCACCCCGGCGTGGCGGCCATCACCGAGGCCGCCCGACAGGGGCTGTTCGCCGACTGGGGGCGTTGAGCCACCAGCCCTGCGGATGCGATGCCGCACTGGCGAAGACGCGGGCGGCGTTATTTCGGACTCGCCTGCCGCTCGGCGTCGAGGCGCTCGGTGATCAGCGCCGCCGGCATCGGCCGGGCGAAATGGTAGCCCTGCATGACACGGCAGCCGAGCTCCTGCAGGGTTTGCGACTGGGCAGATCTCTCCACACCCTCCGCCACCACGCCGACGCCGAATGCCTTGGCGACCGCCAGGATCGCCTGCACCACCGCCCGGTCACCGTCCGCGTCCGGCAGGCCGGCGACGAAGGCACGGTCGATCTTGAGCCGGTCGACCGGCAGCTCGCGCAGGTTGGCGAGCGAGGCGTGGCCAGCACCGAAGTCATCGATGGCAAAACGCACGCCGAGTTCACGACAGGCCTGCATCAGTGCCTGCGCGCGCGGCAGGTCTTCGAGCGCCGCGGTTTCGGTGATCTCCAGCATCAGCCGCTCGCGCGGCAGGTCGCCGTGATCGGCCAGCAGTTCGGTGAGGCTGGCGAGAAAACCCTCCTCCAGAAACTCCCGTGCCGACACGTTCACCGACACGGCGATCGGGTGGCCCTGCCGGTGCCACGCCGCAGCCTGCGCCAGCGCGCTGCGCAGCACGTAGCGGCCGAGTGCGACCATCAGGCGCCGGCTGTGGCGCTCCACATCCGGGATGAAGCTGACCGGTGGACGCAGGCTGCCGTCGGGCTGTGGCCAGCGCAGCAGCGCCTCGACCGCCACCATGTGGCCACCCGGCAGCTCGACGATCGGCTGATAGTGCAGAACGAAGCGGCCGTCGTTGAGCGCCTGCTCCACCTCCTCCAGCAGCACTTCGCGCTGGCGCACGGCCTGTGCGATGGAGCGGTTGAAGAAGCAGACCTCACGCTCGCCATGGCGCCGTTTGGCCTCGTACATCGCCAGATCGGCATTGGCGAGCAGCGTGCCGGCGTCGTCGCCGTCTTCGGGAAAAGCCGCGATGCCAATGCTCGGCGTCACCGCCGTGGTGCCACCCGCCACCGCCACGCGCAGCGTCAAGCGTGCCTTGACGCGCGCCGCTACGGTGGCCGGCTCCTCCGGCCAGGACTGGAACTCCATCAGCAGTACGAACTCGTCGCCGCCGAGGCGGGCGATCACGTCGCCGCCACGCACCACCTCGCGCAGCCCCTGCGCCACGTCGCGCAGCAGGGCATCGCCGACCGCATGCCCGGCCCGGTCGTTGACGGCCTTGAAGCCGTCGAGGTCGATCACCATCAGTGCGTAGCGCCGCCCGTAGCGTCGACCATCGGCCACCGCCTGTTGCAGACGTTCGAGAAAATGGCCTCGGTTCGGCAGACCCGTCAGGTCATCATGGTTGGCGCGGTGCTCCAGACGCTGTTCGAGTCGCCAGCGATGGTGAGCAAGACCGACTTGGGCGGCAATGGTGCTCAGCAGTGACAGCAGCGCCTGGTCGGGCGCGTGCACCGCATTCCTGAACCAGGAGACCACCAGCACACCGACCGCCTCGCCCGCGCTGTGCAGCGGCACGGCAAGATTGGCGCGCAGCCCGCTCGCCACGAACTCCGCAATGGCGCCCGGATGCGCTGGATAGTCCGGCACGAAAACCGGACGACGGTGCGTCAAAGCCTCGCCGGCAACGCCCGCCTGCCCCCCGAAGCGATAGCCGAGAAACTTGTCGCTGTACCCATCCGGCACGCCGAGAAAGAACTGATATTCGAGCTGGCCATCATCGTTCAGCAAGATCAGCGCCGCCGCGTCAGCGCCGACCAGATCCGCCGCCGCGCCCGCCGCCTTGCGAAAGAACGCCTCGAAATCGGCCTCCAGCGACAGCGCCTCGACCACCTGACGCAGGGCACGGATGGCGGTGAAAGTGTCGGTGTGACGGATGATCATGCAATGGCTGCTTCTCGCGGTGATGGCGGTAACCGATGTGGCGCATAAAAGGCAATATTTGTGCCCGCAGCACGCTTCGGCGGCAGTGCACAGTCACAACAACACACGCCCATCACTCTGGCCCGGAATTGGATCACCACCCCAACCGGATACGCACCACAACAGTGCTGACGTTCGCTGAAAACCGATCAGAGGCTCGCGAGAGAACACACAGCAGGACGCTTTGTCGGCGAGAAGAGGAATCAGGCGGGCCGCAGCGGTTACAGGATTCGTCGCACCCTACCCCTTCGCTTCCAGCGCTCCGAAGAAGCCGACCAGGCGTTGCAGTTGACCGGTGGGAGACAGCTCGCCGAAGTCGATCCCTTCGACAAAGAGCGTTCCATCGGCGTTCAACATGCGCCAGTTGAAGCGAAAGTAGCGATCGTGCGCGTCGATCTCGCTGGTACGCTCGAGACGTGACCCCGGATATTGCTGAATGAACGCCCCCATGTGGTCGACAAGCGCCATTCTGCCGGCCACGAGACCGAACGGGTCGGCATAGGTGCCCTGCTCATCCCAGACCGATTCGAGCAGTTGCTGCCGACGCGCGCGGTCGGGCTGGCTCCAGGCATCGGCGTAGTGCGCGATCAGTTCCGACAGTTCCATGATTGACCTCCGCTGTACTGGGTGGGTGCTCCAGTGTGCGGCATCGGCACCGGTCGGACAATCCGCAGGGATTCAGCGCAACGGCGGCTCGGGTGTGAAGCCCTGAATGTCGGCCTGCTCGATCAGCTGGGCGATGTAGCGGGCGATGGCGCGGCGCTGCGCCTGTTCGGCGAGGCGGGCGGCGATGGTGGCGCTGACCGCCTCGAACGGCAGGCGCTGGGGTTCGCCGCGCCGGAGCAGGCGGATCAGATGGAAGCCGTAGGCAGTCTCCAGCGGGGCGGAGAGCTCACCCGGTGCGAGGCATTGCAGGGCGGCTTCGAACGGTGGCGTGGTCTCGCCCGGGCCGAGCTGGCCGAGACGGCCGCCGTCGGCGCCCGAGGCGCAGTCGGAGAAAGCGCGCGCCAGTTCGGCGAACCGCTCCGGGGCCTGTTGCAGCCGTGCATGGAGTTGCTCCGCCTTGGCGCGTGCGGCGGCAAAGGCGTCGGCCTGATCACGGCGCGCGGCGACCAGGATGTGCTCGGCCTCATGCAGCAGCGGGGTCATGAAACGCTCGGGGTGGTCGTCGTAGTGGCGGCGCACCTGCTCGGCCGGGGCTTCGCATGGCGGAACCTCCCGTTCGATCAGGGCGCGGATCAGCGCATCCTCTTCGGTTTCGATGCCGCCCTGGGGCTCGGCCTGCGGGATGGCGTCAAGCGCCAGCCGGCGCGCCTGCTGCAGCAGCAGTTCGCGGATGATCAGCGCCCGCGCGGCCTGCTGCCAACTGCTCTCGAACTGATCGCCCGGAAAGTGCTGCATCTCGGCGGCGATGCGCTGCGGCGCGATCGGCTGGCCGTTGACCGTCAGCATCGCTGGCGTGGCGTGTGCCGCCTGGGGCGGATCCGCGTCCAGGTTGAACAGTGGAATGACGCCCTGATTCGGAAAATCGGCTGCGTTGTGCTGCATGATCCGTTCCTCAGGCATTGCGCGGCGGCTGGGCGCGGCGGCGGACGATCTGGTAGCCGGGCCGACCGAGGTACCAGATCGGCGCGCTCCAGATGTGCACCAGCCGGGTGAAGGGGAACAGCAACAGCAGCGTCAGCCCCAACAGCAGGTGGGCCTTGAAGATCGGATGGACATCGGCGACATGGACCGCGGCAGCCGGTTGCAGGGTGACGATGCCCTGGGCCCACGCCATGAACTTGACCATTTCGTGGCCATCCAGATGTCCGAGCGAGACGAAGATGGTGCAGAGCCCCAGCGTGAGTTGCAGCCAGAGCAGCAGCAGGATGGCGATGTCACCGACGCTCGAGGTGGCGCGGATGCGTGCATCGAACAGCCGCCGGTGGGCCAACAGCGTGATGCCGATGAAGCAGACCACGCCGGCCAGACCGCCGACGACGATGGCGAGCGTCTGCTTGAAGCCGTGGCTGATGCCCAACTGATCGAAGATCTCGATCGGCGTGAGCAGGCCGACGAAGTGGCCGGCCAGAATGGTCAGGATGCCGACATGGAACAGGTTCGATCCCCAGCGCAGCTGGCGCTTGCGCAGCAGTTGCGAGGAGCCGGTCTTCCAGCTGTACTGCTCGCGGTCGAAGCGCAGCAGGCTGCCGAGCAGGAAGATGGTCAGGCAGAGATAGGGATACCAGCCGAACAGGGTCATGTTGAGGGTCGCGGACATGGGTGCTTCTCCGTCGGATTCAGGTTTGCCGCGCCCGTCGGGGCACGGCGGGCAGGGGAACGCTGGCCACCGTCGCGCCCGCGCCTTCGCAGGCCGCCGCGCCGGGACCGAAGATCACCGGCGGCTCGGCCCACTCGGCATCGAGTTCGGCCAGCAGATCGCTCGCCAGGTTGACCGTCACGGTAGGGAGCGACTGGTCGCCGGCTGCACTGCGAATGGCCCGCAGCAGGCTGGCATAGCCGCTGTCGCGTGCCCGCAGCCGCTCTTCGAGGGCGGCGAGGATCTGCAGCGTCTCGGCCAGCAGCGATTGGGCCTCGTCGAGCGGTCGGGTCGAGAGGTATTCGAGGAACAGCGGCAGGTAGTCCGGCAGCTCGTTGTCGACCCGCTCCAGTCCGCCCTGTTCATAGAGCGCAGCCAGATCGACCAGCGCCTGGCCGCGGTCGCGGCTCTCGCCATGGACATGCTCGAACAGGTGGAGTGACAACTGGCGGCTGCGGTCGAACAGCGCCACGTAGTGCTCCTGCAGGTCGATCAGATCGCTCTGCTCGATGAAGGCGCAGAAGCCCTCCAGCTCGGCCAGAACCGCCGGCGCGATTTGCCCTTCAGCCGCGATGAGGCCGCGAATCTCGGCGATGGCCGCCTGCAACGTCTCACTCGGATAGCAGAGCAGCGCCGACAGCGCCTTGAAGGTGAGGCTCATTTCAGCACCTCCCCGGGGTTGTGCGATTGACTGCCCTGCGCCGGGCTGAACAGTTTCACCGGCGTGAACAGCTCGGCCTTCGAACTGCCGCCGGAGCAGCCGTTGCCGAAAGAGAAGCCACAATTGCCGCGCAACGCGTAGAGATCCTCGTGCGCCTCGCGGCGGGCGGTGGGGATGACGAAGCGGTCTTCATAGTTGGCGATCGCCATGATCCGGTACATCTCCTCGATCACCGCGCCGGACAGCCCGACCCGCTCGGCGATCGACTCATCGATGCGCCCCTCGACGCTCTTGGCGCGCATGTAGCCGCGCATCGCCAGCATCCGCTCCAGCGCCAAGGCGACGGGCGCCTCGTCGCCGGCGGTCAGCATGTTGGCGAGGTAGCGCAGCGGAATGCGCAGCGAGCGCACATCCGGCAGGCCGGCGTCGATGCCGATCTGCCCGGCGGTCGCAGCCGACTGGATCGGCGACAGCGGCGGCACATACCAGACCATCGGCAGCGTGCGGTACTCCGGATGCAGCGGAAAGGCGATCTTCCACTCCATCGCCATCTTCCACACCGGCGAATGGCGGGCCGCCTCGAGCCAGCTGTCCGGCACGCCGTCGGCGCGCGCCTGGGCGATCACCGCCGGGTCGTGCGGATCGAGGAAGAGGTCGAGCTGCGCCTGGTAGAGGTCGCGCTCATCCGCTGCGCTGGCCGCCGCCTCGATGCGGTCGGCGTCGTAGAGCAGCACGCCGAGGTAGCGGATGCGGCCGACGCAGGTCTCGGAGCAGACCGTCGGCTGTCCCGACTCGATGCGCGGGAAGCAGAAGATGCACTTTTCCGATTTGCCGCTCGACCAGTTGTAGTAGATCTTCTTGTAGGGACAGCCGGAGACACACATCCGCCAACCGCGGCATTTGTCCTGGTCGATCAGCACGATGCCATCTTCCTCGCGCTTGTAGATGGCGCCGGAGGGGCAGGCGGCGACGCAGGCCGGGTTGAGGCAATGCTCGCACAGCCGCGGCAGGTACATCATGAAGGTGTTCTCGAACTGGCCGTAGATCTCCTTCTGCACCCCCTCGAAGTTGACATCGGCGCTGCGCTTGGCGAATTCACCGCCGAGAATCTCCTCCCAGTTCGGCCCCCATTCGATCTTCTCCATGCGCTCGCCGGTGATCGCCGAGCGCGGGCGCGCCGTCGGAAAGGCCTGGGACTCGCGGGCGCTCTGCAGGTGTTCGTAGTCGAAGTTGAACGGCTCGTAGTAGTCGTCGATCTCGGGCAGGTCGGGGTTGGCAAAAATGTTCGCCAGCACCCGCCACTTGGCGCCGATGCGCGGCTCGATGCGGCCGTTCGGCTTGCGCCGCCAGCCGCCGTTCCAGCGCTGCTGGTTCTCCCAGTCGCGGGGGTAGCCGATGCCCGGCTTGGATTCGACGTTGTTGAACCAGGCGTACTCGACCCCTTCGCGGCTGGTCCAGACGTTCTTGCAGGTGACCGAACAGGTGTGGCAGCCGATGCATTTGTCGAGGTTGAGCACCATGCCGATCTGTGCGCGGATTTTCATCGTGCAACCTCCTCAGGGGTTCCGGGTGTCGAGCGGCGCTTCGAGCCAGTCGACTTTCGCCATCTTGCGGACCACGACAAACTCGTCGCGGTTGGAGCCGACCGTGCCGTAGTAGTTGAAGCCATAGGCCTGCTGGGCATAGCCGCCGATCATGTGCGTCGGCTTGAGCACGGTGCGGGTGCAGGAGTTGTGGATGCCACCGCGCAGGCCGGTGATCTCCGAGCCGGGGGTGTTCACGATCTTCTCCTGCGCGTGGTACATGAACAGTGTCCCCTCGCGGATGCGCTGCGACACCACCGCACGCGCGGCGAGAGCGCCGTTGGCGTTGAAGGCCTCGACCCAGTCGTTGTCACGGATGCCGGCCTTCTGCGCGTCGGTTTCCGAGAGCCAGACCACCGGGCCGCCGCGGTTCAGTGTCAGCATCAGCAGGTTGTCGGAGTAGGTGGAGTGGATGCCCCACTTCTGGTGCGGGGTGATGAAGTTGAGCACGATCTCGGCCTCGCCGTTGGGCTTGAGGCCCTTCACCCAGGTGGTCTTCAGGTCGAGTGGCGGCTTGTAGAGACAGAGTGCCTCGCCGAAGGCGCGCATCCACAGGTGGTCCTGATAGAGCTGCTGCCGGCCGCTGAGGGTGCGGAACGGGATCAGCTCGTGGATGTTGGTGTAGCCGGCGGTGTAGCAGACCTTCTCGCTTTCGAGGCCGGACCAGATCGGCGAGGAGATGATCTTGCGCGGCTGGGCCAGCAGGTCGTGGAAGCGGATCTTCTCATCCTCCTTCGGCAGCGCCAGATGGGCATGCGGGCGGCCGGTCTTCTGCTCCAGCGCCTCCCACGCCTTCACCGCAACGCTGCCATTGGTTTCGGGCGCCAGCGCCAGAATCGCCTCGCAGACATCGATGTCGCGCTCGAGCCGCGCCAGGGCGTCGGCCGTCCCCGGCGCAGGCACCGCGCCGTTGATCTGCCGCAGCCGCTCGACATCCTCACGGGTGTTCCAGGTGAGCCCCTTGCCGGCATTGCCCAGCCGGTCGAGCAGCGGCCCCAGCGCAGTGAAACGCTGGTAGAGGTTGGGGTAGTCGCGCTCGACCACGCTGATCTGCGGCATGGTCTTGCCGGGAATCGGCTCGCACTCGCCCAGATACCAGTCCTTCACGTCGAGCGCCTGCGCCAGCTCGCCGGCGCTGTCGTGCTGGATCGGGCTCAGCACCACATCCTTCTCGACCCCCAGCACCTCGGGCGCGACGGCCGAGAATGCCTTGGCGATCGCCTTGAAGATCTCCCAGTCCGATTTGCTCTCCCAGGCCGGGTCCACCGCCGCACCGAGCGGGTGGATGAAGGGGTGCATGTCGGAGGTGTTGAGGTCGTTCTTCTCATACCAGGTCGCGGTCGGCAGCACGATGTCGGAGTAGACCGCAGTGGTCGACATGCGAAAATCGAGCGTCACCAGCAGGTCGAGCTTGCCCTCGGGGGCCTCGTCGTGCCAGGCGACCTCGCGCGGCTTCTGCCGCCCCTCCTGCCCCAGATCCTTGCCCTGCACCCCGTGGGGAGCGCCCAGCAGGTGCTTGAGGAAGTACTCGTGCCCCTTGCCGGAGGAGCCAAGCAGATTGGAGCGCCAGATGAACAGGTTGCGCGGCCAGTTGGCCGGATCGTCGGGGTCCATGCAGGAGAGTTCGAGCCGGCGCGACTTGAGCTCGTTGACGGTGTAGGCCACCGGGTCGACCCCGGCCGCGGCAGCCGCCCGCGCCACCTCCAGCGGATTGGTCTTGAGCGCCGGGGTCGAGGGCAGCCAGCCCATCCGTTCGGCGCGGGCGTTGAAGTCGATCAGCGATGCATCCCAAGGCCCCGCCGGCGCCGTCGGCGACAGGATCTCGGCGGTGCTGACGGTCTCGTAGCGCCACTGGTCGGTGTGGGCATAGAAGAACGAGGTCGAGTTCTGCTGGCGCGGTGGGCGAATCCAGTCGAGGGCGAAGGCGATCGGCGCCCAGCCGGACTGCGGACGCAGCTTCTCCTGGCCGACGTAGTGGCTCCAGCCACCGCCGGACTGGCCCACGCAGCCGCACATCACCAGCATGTTGATGACGCCACGATAGTTCATGTCCATGTGGTACCAGTGGTTCATCGCCGCGCCGATGATGACCATCGACCGGCCATTGGTCTTCTCGGCGTTGTCGGCAAAGCCGCGCGCCACGGCCAGAATCTGCTCGCGCGGCACGCTGGTCATTTGCTCGGCCCAGGCCGGCGAGTAGGGTTCGGGATCGTCGAAATCGCGCGGCATGTGCTCGCCGCCAAAGCCCTGATCGACGCCGTAGTTGGCCAGAAACAGGTCGTAGACCGAGGCGATGAGCACCTCGCCCTCCTTCAGCTTCAGCCGCTTGACCGGCACGTTGCGCACCAGCACGTCGGGGTGGTCGGTCGCGGCGAAGCCGTTGCTGGCCGCGTTGGCGAAATAGGGAAAGCGCACCCCCGCTACCGCGTCATGCACCCCGTTGAGGCCGAGGCGCAGCGTGGTGTCGCGGCCGGCGGCATCTTTTTCTTCGAGGTTCCATTTGCCGGCGTCGTCGCGCCCGTCCGGGCCCCAGCGAAAGCCGATCGAGCCGGTGGGCACCACCACCTCGCCGCTGCGCTCATCCAGCGCCACCGTCTTCCATTCGGGGTTGTTGCCCTGCCCCAGCCCATCGTCGAAGTCGGAAGCGCGCAGCAGGCGCTCGGCGACATACGCCCCCTCCTGCGGCACCAGCCGCACCAGCAGCGGCAGGTCGGAGTATTTGCGCAGGTAGTCGCGGAAGTAGGGCACCTGCCGGTCGACGTGGAACTCCTTCAGGATCACATGGCCGAACGCCATCGCCAGCGCGGCGTCGGTGCCCTGCTTCACGGCGACCCACAGGTCGGCGAATTTCGACGCCTCGGAGTAGTCGGGGCAGATGACCACGCTCTTGGCACCCCGGTAGCGCGCCTCGGTGTAGAAGTGGGCATCGGGGGTGCGGGTCTGGGGCACGTTGGAGCCCCACAGCACCAGGAAGCCGGAGTTGTACCAGTCCGCGCTCTCGGCGACGTCGGTCTGCTCGCCCCAGGTCTGCGGCGAGGCCGGCGGCAGGTCGCAATACCAGTCGTAGAACGAGCCGCAGCCGCCGCCCAGCAGTTGCAGGTAGCGCGCCCCGGCGGCGTAGGAGATCATCGACATGGCCGGAATCGGCGAGAAGCCGAACACCCGGTCGGGCCCCCAGCGCTTGACGGTGTAGGCGTTGGCGGCGGCGATGATCTCGGTGATCTCGTCCCAGCCGGCGCGCACGAAGCCGCCGTGGCCGCGGATCGCGGTGTAGGCGCGCCGCTGCGCGGGATCCTCGACGATGGCGGCCCAGGCCGCGACCGGCGGCAGCGTGGCCCGCGCGGTGCGCCATGCGCGCAGCAGCCGGCCGCGGATCAGCGGGTACTTCACCCGGGCGCCGGAGTAGAGATACCAGCTGTAGCTGGCGCCACGCGCGCAGCCGCGCGGCTCGTGGTTGGGCAGCTCCTCACGGGTGCGTGGGTAGTCGGTCTGCTGCGTCTCCCAGGTGACGATGCCGCCCTTGACATAGATTTTCCACGAGCAGGAGCCGGTGCAGTTCACGCCATGGGTGGAGCGCACGATCTTGTCGTGCTGCCAGCGCTTGCGGTAGCCCTCCTCCCAGCTGCGATCCTCCTGGGTCACGATGCCGTGGCCCGCGGAAAAATCACCGACGGTTCTGCGAAAGAAGGTGAGCCGATCGAGAAAGTGCGACATGGTGAGGATCCCCGGTTACTTGGCCGAAGCCGGTTGAGCAGGTGCAGCGCGCCGCTGCCGTTCGAGGTCGTGCAGCAGGCCGCCCTTGCGGGTGTAGACCCGCCAGGTGATGACCAGACAGCTGACGTAGAAGATCAGGAAGCACCAGAGCGCCGCCTGCGCGCCGCCGGTCAGGGCGATCGAGGTGCCGTAGCTCTTCGGGATGAAGAAAGCACCGAAGGCGGCGATCGCCGAGGTGAAGCCGGTGATGGCCGCGGCCTCCTTCTCGACCTGCCGCTGGCGGCTCTCGGCGTCGGCGTCGGGCATCAGCCGCTGCAGCTCCTTGCCCATGATCGCCGGGATCATCTGGAAGGTGGAGGCATTGCCGATGCCGGTGGCGCAGAACAGCGCCAGGAAGCTGGCAAAGAAGATCGGGAAGCTCTGCATGTTCAGTCCGTAGAGCACACCGCCGACGCCGGCCATCATCGCCACGAAGACCCAGAAGGTGACGCGCCCGCCGCCGTATTTGTCCGCCACCCAGCCGGTCAGTGAGCGCGACAGCGCGCCGACCAGCGGACCGAGAAAGGCCAGTTGCAGGGCGTTGACCGCCGGGAATGCGGTCTTGGTCAGCAGCGGGAAGGCCGCCGAGTAACCGATGAAGGAGCCGAAGGTGCCGGTGTAAAGCCAGCACATGATCCAGTTGTGCCGCCGCTGGAAGATGACCGACTGCTCGGAGAACGACGCCTTGGCCGAGGCGATGTCGTTCATGCCGAACCAGGCGGCGATCGCCGCGGCGGCGATGAAGGGCACCCAGATGAAGCCGGCATTCTGCAGCCACAGGCTCACTGTCTTGTCACCCTGGGTCGCGACCTGCGGATCACCCCCCAGCGCGCCGAACACACCGGCGGTGATCACCAGCGGCACCAGGAACTGCACCACGCTGACCCCGAGGTTGCCGAGCCCGGCGTTGAGTGCCAGCGCATTGCCCTTCTCCGCCCGCGGGAAGAAGAACGAGATGTTCGACATCGAGGAGGCGAAGTTGCCGCCGCCAAAGCCGCACAACAGCGCCAGCAGCAGAAAGACCCAGTAGGGGGTGGCCGGATTCTGCACGGCAAAGCCGATGCCGACGGCCGGGATCATCAGCGACCAGGTGGTCAGCGTCGTCCACATCCGTCCGCCGAAGATCGGCACCATGAAGGAGTAGAAGATGCGCAGCGTCGCGCCCGACAGTCCCGGCAGCGAAGCGAGCCAGAACAGCTCATTGGTGCTGTAGCGAAAGCCGATGGCCGGCAGCTTGGCGACCACCACCGACCAGACCATCCACACCGCGAACGACAGCAGCAGACAGGGGATCGACAGCCAGAGGTTGCGGCGGGCGATCGATTTGCCCTGCTGCTCCCAGAAGGTGCGCTCCTCGGGCCGCCAGTCGGCCAGCACGCGATGCGGTCCCAGGACGCCCACCTGTCTGGCGCCATGCACAGCCTTCATCTCCGGCAGCTCCGGCAGCGTGCTGAGGAGGGGGGCCGCCGCTTCACGCTCCATGCGCAGGATCGCCACATGCATCCAGACCATCGCCACCAGCACCAGCACGAACAGCGCCATGAAGCAGCTGGTCCACAGCCCGGTCAGGTCGAGCAGGGCGCCGAACAGGATCGGCAGAACGAAGCCGCCCAGGCCGCCGATCATGCCGACCAGACCACCCACCGCGCCGACATGCTCCGGGTAGTAGACCGGGATGTGCTTGTAGACCGCCGCCTTGCCCAAGGCCATGAAGAAACCGAGCACGAAGACGATGACGACGAAACTGGGCAGCCCCATCTCCAGGTGGAACGAGAAGGCCTCCTTCACCCCGTGCACCACGTAGTCGGTCGGTGGATAGGAGAGCAGAAAGGTGGCGACGATGGAGACGAAGAAGGTCCAGTAGAGCACCCGCCGCGCGCCGTAGGCATCGGAGAGGTGGCCACCATAGGCGCGGAAGAAGCTGGCCGGAATCGAGAACAGCGCCGCGATCATCCCGGCACTCTTGATGTCGAGCTGGTAGACCTGGGTCAGGTAGCGCGGCAGCCAGAGCGCCAGCGCGACAAAGGCGCCGAAGACAAAGAAGTAGTAGAGCGAGAAGCGCCACACCTGCACATTCTTCAGCGGCTCCAGTTCGAGCCAGGCGCTTTTGGCCTTGATGCCGGCACGGCGACGCTCGACCAGCACCGGATCATCCTGGGTCGTCAGCCAGAACAGCACGGCGGTGATGGCAAGGGCCGCCGCCCAGATCTGCGCGACGCTCTGCCAGCCGAACGCCACCAGCGCAAACGGGGCGAGCAGCTTGGTGACGGCGGCGCCGATGTTGCCCATGCCGAAGATGCCGAGCGCCGTGCCCTGCTTCTGCTGCGGATACCAGCGCGAGACATAGGCGACGCCGACCGCGAAGGAGCCGCCGGCAATGCCGACCCCCAGCCCCGCCAGCAGGATCTGCGGATAGGTCTCGGCCTGCGACAGCAGCCAGGTGGCCACGGCGGCGGCCAGCATCGTCAGCGTGAAGACCAGCCGGCCGCCGTAGAGGTCGCTCCAGACCCCCAGCGCCACCCGGATCAGCGAGCCGGTCAGAATCGGCATGCCGACCAGCAGGCCGAACTGGGTCTCGTTCAGACCCAGCTCTTCGCGAATGCGGATGCCAATGATCGAAAAGATGGTCCATACGGCGAAGCAGACGGTAAAAGCCACCGTGCTCGCGCTCAGGATGCGGGTCGATTGGGGATGGGCCTCGCTGTTCATCGCTCGATTTCCTTCTGTCGATGGGGGGTCGGAAAACGGTGAGCCTGCATCAGGCTCGCGACTACGGTGACAGGACCTCGCAGCTCTTTCATTGATCCAAATCAAATGTTGCCGTGACATTTATCACAATACTTGTCGCCAAGCAAAATCGGCCGATGCAGCGGATCAAGCCCTGAAAACATTTCGCAGCCCAGCGAGGAGAACCCAACAGTGACCGTGGAGGAGGAGATCGAACTGCAGACGGTACCGCCGCTGTGCCGGTTGCCACAGGCCAGCCGCGAGCGGCTGCTGGCCAGCGCGATTCAGCACCGGGTGGCGGCGGGAACGGTGCTGTTCGAGCAGGGCGAACTGCCCACCTTCCAGATCGTGGTGCTGGCCGGTTCGGTGCAGCTGTTCGGCCGTTCGACCCAGGGTCGTGAGGTGCTGGTGGAGGTGGCGCGCGCGCCGGACCTCATCATTCCGGCCGCAGTGGTCACGGGTGCGCCCTATCTGATGCAGGCGCGGGTGCCGGAGCCTTCGCGCCTGCTGCTGATTCCAGCGGCGCTGTTTCGCGACACCCTGCTGCAGGATCCGCTGCTGGCCCACGAGGTGATCGATGCGCTGGCACGGCAGTTCCGGCGCATGGTGCGGCAGGTGAAGAACCTGAAGCTCAGGTCGTCGGTGCAGCGGGTGGGCTGCTATCTGCTGACGCTGTCGAAGCGCCAGGGCACGCCGGGGCAGGCGGTGCTGCCCTATGAAAAAAATCTGATCGCCTCTGAGCTCGGCATCACCCGCGAATCGTTTTCGCGTGCGCTCGCCAACTTGGAGCAGGCCGGCATCCGGGTGAATGGACAGACCATCATGATCGTCGACGCGACACGGCTGGCAACGGCCTGTCAGCCCGATTCGCTGATCGATGACATCGAGGGGGCCGTGGCAGTGTGAGCCTGCCGCGCTGTCGGGGCAAAAATCGAACCGCGCTCACCCCGCCCGGTGAGCAGCAGTGGCCGTCGCGGCCTGCTTGCCATGCTCGACGATGGCGCCGGCCATCTGCGTCAGCGACAGCGAGCGTTCGACCGCGCCCAGCCTGACCGCCTCCCTGGGCATGCCGTAGACCACGCAACTGGCTTCATCCTGTCCCAGCGTCATGGCACCGGCATCGCGCATCTCCTTCAGCCCACGCGCGCCATCATCGCCCATGCCGGTCATGATGATGCCGAGCGCATTGCGCCCAGCGACACGGGCCACCGAACGGAACAGCACGTCGACCGAGGGTTTGTGGCGGTTGATCGGTGGACCGTCGATCACCTCGACATGGTACTGGGCCCCGCTGCGCTTGAGTGTCATGTGCCGTCCACCCGGCGCGATCAGTGCACGACCCGGCATCACCCGGTCACCATGCCGCGCCTCACGCACCTCGATGGCCGACAGCCCGTTCAGCCGCTCGGCAAAGGCCGCAGTGAACTTTTCCGGCATGTGCTGGACGATGACGATGCCCGGCGCCACCCTTGGCAGCGCGGTCAGCACCACTTCCAATGCCTGAGTGCCCCCGGTGGAGGTGCCAATGGCCACGATCCGCTCGGTGGTGGTGGTCAGCAGCGGCGCAGCGGCGGCGGGCAGCAGTGCATCGACCGACAGCTTCGCCGGTACCGGCAGCGCTGCCAGTTGGCTTGTAGACTTTTTCAGCCGCTGCATGTCAGCGGCCGCTGCGCTCTTGATGGCGGTGACGATGCTGCCGATGTCATCCTGCAGAAAGCCCTTGAGCCCGGCCTTGGGCTTGGTGACGATGCCCACCGCGCCGGCCGCCAGCGCCTGCATCGAGATCTCCGCCCCCTTCTCGGTGAGCGTCGAGCAGATCACCACCGGCGTCGGTCGCGTCGCCATGATCTTTTTCAGAAAGGTGAGGCCATCCATGCGTGGCATCTCCAGATCGAGCAGCACCACATCGGGCCAGTCGCGGTTCATCCGCTCCAGCGCGAAGATCGGGTCGGACGCGGCACCGACCACCTCGATCGACCGCTCGCGGTTCAGCAGGGCGGTCAGCACCTGCCGCACCACGGCGGAGTCATCGACGATCAGCACCCGGGTCCTGGTCGGGCTCATGCGACACCTCCGCTGGCTGTGCCTGCGACATGCCTGAGCCAGACGTGGCCACTCCACAGCTCGAGCAGCAGCGTGCGGTGGCCGGTGCCGCCGACATGTTGTGCCTCGAGCCTGAAGCCATAGTCAGCCAGTAACCGCTGGCCCGCCTCGATGTTGCGCTCCGGCACCTTGCCCCCCGCGCTGTCCTGCAGCAGTTCGGGAAACTGGTTGCCGCCACCGAACAGCTTCACCTGATACTGCTCCGGTCGGGTGCCGCTGCGGGCCAGCTCGCGCATGAACCGCAGCATGGCCTGGTCGGCATAGCGGCCATCCAGCTCAGCCGAGCTGCTGCCCGGCCCGGCGCTCGGCAGCAGATAGTGGCACATGCCGCCGATCAGCAATTGCGGATGCCACAGCGTAATGGCCACGCAGGAGCCGAGCAGCGTGCGGATGCGGGTGTCGCGGTGGCCGAAGTGGAATTCGCCCGGATTCAGAAAGATTTCGACCGGTCGAGCCGGAGGCTGTCGAGACATCGGGTTCTTCATGCGCTGGCACTGCGGTAGATCGATGGCTGCACCGGCTTCAGCGCGGTACTGATGCCATTGAGCGTCTCGGAGTGGCTGATGATGAAGTAGCCGCCGGGACGCAGCAGCGGTTGCAGCTTGTCCAGCAGCCGCTGCTTGGTCGGCATGTCGAAGTAGATCATCACATTGCGCAGCAGGATCACATCGAACAGCCCCAGCTCGGGCAGCGGCTGCAGCAGGTTGGCGCGCAGAAAACGGACCCGCGCGCGCAGCGTATCTTGAATGCGCAACAGCCCTTCGTATTCATCGTGCCCTTTCAGGCAGTATTTTTTCAGCAGCGGCAGCGGAATCTTGTCGGCGGCGGCGAGCGGATAGAGTCCGCGCTGCGCCTTCTCGATGACCCGACCGGAGATGTCGGTGCCGATCACCTCCCACTCGCCGGGACCATGCTCCGCCAGCAGCATCGCCAGCGTGTAGGCCTCCTCGCCGCTGGAGCTGGCCGCGCTCCAGCAGCGCAACGGGCGGTTGCGCGGGTGGGATATGAAAAGCTGTTCGCGCAGGAATTCAAAATGTTTCGGTTCGCGAAAGAAAAAGGTCTCGTTGGTGGTCAGCAGATCGACCACCAGTGCCGCCTCCGCCTGCTGGCCGGGCTGTCCGAGCAGGCGAAAATAGTCGCCATAGCTGCCCAGCCGATGGTGCCGCAGCCGCTTCTCCAGCCGCCCGGTCACCAGTGCCCGCTTGCTGTCGTTGAGGGCGATGCCGCTCTGCTGATGCAGAAAACGGCGAATCCACTCGAATTCGTCAGGACGCAGCTCGGGCGACGGATTGGCGCGATGGACCGATGCCTCCTTCACTCCGACAGACACGGTGCAACCTCCTGCCCCAGCAGCGCCACTTGGTCGTCCGACAGCAGATGGTTCAGATCGAGCAGGATCACGAAGCCGCTGCCGCGCTGCGCCATGCCATGGATGAATTCCGGCTGGACCCCGGCGCCAAAGGTCGGCGGCGGTCTGATCGCATCGCCGTCGATCTCGACCACTTCGTTGACCGCGTCGACCAGGATGCCGATCTCCTGAAGTTCGCCGTCAGCCTGTTCTCCCTCATCGACGCGGGTCTCGATGATGACGATGCTGGTGCGGCGCGCCACCCGCGTGGACGCACGGCCAAAGCGGGCTGCCAGATCGACCACCGGCACCACCCGGCCACGCAGGTTGATCACCCCGCGAATGAAGTCCGGCATCAGCGGCACGGTGGTCAGGGCACCGTACTCGATGATCTCCTTGATGTTGAGAATGCCGAGGGCAAAGGTCTCACCCGCCAGCATGAAGGTCAGGTACTGGCCCGACTCCATGGCGGCGGCAGGCGCGACGACGGCGGGCAGCCGATCCCCGGATGCAGCGATGGTTTTCATGGCGCCCTCCTAGAACCGGCTGAATTTGGCTTCGTCGATGCCGGCCTCCGCCACCGCCGCAGCAGGGCGGGGCGACATGCCCCGGCCACGGGTCGGCGGCACGGGCGATGCCAGGCCGCGCAGCGCGCTGTCGTGGCCGGCCAGCTTGAAGAAGTCCATCAACGTTTGAAGCTGCTCGGCCTGTGAAGTCATCTCCTCGGCCGTGGCGGCCAGCTCTTCGCTGCTGGAGGCATTCTGCTGGGTGATCTGGTTCATCTGGCTCATCGCCATGTTGATCTGGCTGGCACCGGAAGATTGCTCCTGCGAGGCCGCTGCGATCTCCTGCACCAGATCGGAGGTCTTGCCGATGCTCGGCACGATCTCGGCCAGCAACTCACCGGCGCGCTCCGCCATCCTGACACTGCCGCCGGCCAGCTCGCCGATCTCCTGCGCCGCCACCTGGCTGCGCTCGGCCAGCTTGCGCACCTCGGCTGCCACCACGGCGAAACCCTTGCCATGCTCGCCGGCACGGGCCGCTTCGATCGCGGCATTGAGCGCCAGCATGTTGGTCTGATAGGCGATGTCGTCGATGATGCCGATCCGCTCGGCGATCTGCTTCATCGCCTCCACCGTCTGCCTGACCGCGCCGCCGCCTTCATTGGCCTCCTGCGCCGCCTTGCTGGCCATGCCATCGGTCACCTTGGCATTCTCGGCATTCTGGTTGATCGAGGCCGACATCTGCTCGACCGAGGCCGAGGTCTCCTCCACGCTGGCCGCCTGCTCGCTGGCTGCCTGCGACAGCGCCTGTGAGGTGGCGCTGATCTGTCCGGAGGCGTTGGCAAGCTGATCGGCAGCGGTCATCACATCACCGATGATCTGCGACAACCGGTTCATGGTGTCGTTGTAACCTTGCTGGATGACACCGTAGCTGCCCTGATAGCTGCCGTCGATCGGTGCGGTGAGATCACCCCTGGCCATGCGCTCCAGGGCACCGACGGTCTCATTGATGATGGCCTCGGTGTTGCTGACCATGCCGTTGATCGATCCGGCCAGTGCCCGGAAGAATCCTTCCTTGCCTGCCAGATCGATGCGCCGGGTCAGGTCACCGCTGGACGCAGCGTCGACGATCCGCGCCACTTCACCTTCGATCGCCACCTCATCGGTGCGGTCCTTCCACTCCACCACGCTGCCGAGGCGTTCACCCTGGGCCGAGATGACCGGGTTGGCGATGAGCCCGAAGGTGCGTCCACCAATCTTGATCTGGGCGCGATGGGTGCTGCTGAAGGTCGCCAGCATCTGCCGTTGATGCTCCGGATGTTTGTGGAACTGATCGATGTTCGATCCGATCAGCCTGCCGGCATTGAAGTTGGTCAGCTCCTTGCGGATGTCGGACTCCGCATTCCTGAGCATGTCGATGACCGACTGGTTGGTGTAGACGATGTTGCGGTCATTGTCGGCGATCATCACATTGGTGGTGACATTGTCGAGCGCGATCCTGATCCGGCTGTTTTCGGCCAGCATCTGCGCCATCACCTGCT
>JADHED010000484.1_pt1 | contig 47866 bp, 40 predicted proteins | sample 8952041 | NCBI WGS metagenome assembly JADHED01 (sample SAMN16124423, study PRJNA663239) | bioreactor sludge metagenome | isolation source: sludge (control) | place: India:Bengaluru | collected 2018-09-08 | reverse complement strand
AGAACGACATCCTCAAGGAGTTCATGGTCCGCAACACCTACATCTACCCGCCGGAGCCGAGCATGCGCATCATCGGCGACATCATCGGGTACACGGCGCGGAACATGCCGAAGTTCAACTCGATCTCGATTTCGGGCTACCACATGCAGGAAGCCGGCGCCAACCAGGCGCTGGAGATGGCCTTCACGCTGGCTGACGGCAAGGAATACGTGAAGACAGCCATTGCCTCCGGCCTGGATGTGGACGAATTCGCCGGCCGCCTGAGCTTTTTCTGGGCGGTTGGCATGAACTTCTACCTGGAAATCGCCAAGATGCGCGCCGCCCGCCTGCTGTGGTGCCGCATCATGAAAGGCTTCAACGCGAAGAACCCCAAGAGCCTGATGCTGCGCACGCACAGCCAGACCAGTGGCTGGAGCCTGACCGAGCAGGACCCCTACAACAACGTGGTGCGCACCACCATCGAAGCGATGGCCGCGGTGTTCGGCGGCACGCAGAGCCTGCACACCAACTCGCTCGACGAAGCCATCGCGCTGCCCACCGAATTCAGCGCCCGCATCGCGCGCAACACCCAGCTCATCATCCAGGAAGAAACCCACATCACCAACGTGGTGGACCCCTGGGCCGGGAGCTACCTGATGGAGACGCTGACCCAACAGATGGCCGACGAAGCCTGGAAGATCATCGAGGAAGTCGACGCCATGGGCGGCATGACCAAGGCGGTCGATTCCGGCTGGGCCAAGCTCAAGATCGAGGCGGCCGCCGCCGAGAAGCAGGCGCGCATCGACTCGGGCAAGGACGTGATCGTCGGCGTCAACAAATACAAGCTGGCCAAGGAAGACCCGGTCGACATCCTGGAGGTGGACAACGTCAAGGTGCGCGAAGGCCAGATCGCCCGCCTGCAACAGATTCGCGCCACGCGCGACGGTGCCAAGGTGCAGGCGGCGCTGGACGCGCTGACGGCCGCGGCCGAATCGGGCCAGGGCAACCTGCTCGATCTGTCGATCCAGGCCATCCGCCTGCGCGCCACGGTGGGCGAGGTGTCGGACGCGCTGGAAAAAGTCTTCGGGCGCCACCGCGCCGATACACAAAAGGTGACCGGTGTGTACGCAGCCGCTTATGACAGCGCCGAGGGCTGGGACAAGCTCAAGGCCGAAATCGCCGAGTTCGCCGAACAGCAGGGCCGCCGCCCGCGCGTGATGATCGCCAAGCTCGGGCAGGACGGCCACGACCGAGGCGCCAAGGTGGTGGCCACCGCCTACGCCGACCTGGGCTTCGACGTGGACATGGGCCCGCTGTTCCAGACCCCCGAGGAATGCGCCCGCCAGGCGATCGAGAACGACGTGCATGCGGTCGGCGTCTCCACGCTGGCCGCCGGCCACAAGACGCTGGTGCCGGCCATCATCAAAGCGCTCAAGGACCAGGGCGCCGACGACATCATCGTGTTCGTCGGCGGCGTGATTCCGCGCCAGGACTACGAGGTGCTGTATGAGGCCGGTGTCAAAGGCATCTACGGCCCCGGCACGCCGATCCCGGCGAGCGCCAAGGATGTGCTGGAGCAGATCCGGAAGGCTGTCGCTTGACCCCTGAACAGGTCCAGGCGGGGATTGTTGCGGGCAGCGCGGCCCTTCAGCGCCGCGCCATGGCCAAGGCGATCACCTTGCTGGAGTCCACCCGCGCCGACCACCGCGCGCAGGCGGACGCCTTGCTCACGGGCCTGCTGCCGCATACCGGCCAGGCGTTTCGCCTGGGTATCAGCGGTGTGCCGGGCGTGGGCAAGAGCACCTTCATCGAGGCGCTGGGTCTGTACCTGATCGTCCAGGGGCACCGGGTGGCGGTGCTCGCGGTGGATCCTTCCAGCAGCGTATCGGGCGGCTCCATCCTGGGTGACAAGACCCGCATGGAGCACCTGTCGGTCCATGAAAAGGCGTACATCCGCCCCAGCCCGAGCAGCGGCACGCTGGGTGGCGTGGCCGAGAAGACGCGCGAGGCCATGCTGGTCTGCGAAGCCGCCGGTTACGACGTGGTGATCGTCGAGACCGTGGGGGTGGGGCAGAGCGAAACGGCGGTCTCCGGCATGACCGACATGTTTGTGCTGCTGCAGTTGCCCAACGCCGGTGACGACCTGCAGGCCATCAAGAAGGGCGTGATGGAACTGGCCGACCTCGTGGTCATCAACAAGGCCGACATCGACGCCGCCGCAGCCACGCGGGCGCAGGCGCAGATCACCTCGTCGCTGCGTCTGCTGGGCCTGCACGGCAACCCGGACCACCTACATCACGAACCGTCGATCTGGCATCCGCAGGTGATCCAGATCAGCGCCTTGCTGGGACAGGGCGTCGACCGGTTCTGGGTCGAAGTCCAGCGGTTTCGTGACCTGCAGACCGCCAATGGCCGCCTCGCCGTGCGGCGACAACAGCAGGCGCTGGCCTGGATGTGGGAGCGCATCGACGCCGGCCTGAAGCAGGCCTTTCGCCAGAATCCGCTGGTTCGCGCGCAGCTTCCCGCGCTGGAGGCGCAGGTGCGAGACGGCCGGATCGCGGCGTCCACCGCGGCCCGCACCCTGTTGACGGCCCATGTCGGCGCCGTTTGATGCCAAGGCCCACAGCCATTCATCCATTTCCTGACCCACTGAACGACAACCAAGAGGACCGACCATGCACGACATCCTTGTTCAACTCGAGAATAAGCGCGCCGCCGCCCGGCTGGGCGGCGGACAGAAGCGCATCGATGCGCAGCACGCCAAGGGCAAGCTGACCGCGCGCGAGCGCATCGAGGTGTTGCTCGACGAGGGCACCTTCGAAGAATGGGACATGTTCGTCGAGCACCGCTGTGCCGACTTCGGCATGCAGGACACCAAGATCCCCGGCGACGGGGTGGTCACCGGCTACGGCATGATCAACGGCCGGCTGGTGTTCGTGTTCAGCCAGGACTTCACGGTGTTCGGCGGCGCCTTGTCGGAGGCCCATGCCGAGAAGATCTGCAAGGTCATGGACCAGGCCATGAAAGTCGGCGCGCCGGTGATCGGCCTGAACGACTCGGGCGGCGCGCGCATCCAGGAGGGCGTGGCGTCGTTGGGCGGTTATGCCGACGTGTTCCAGCGCAACGTGATGGCCAGTGGCGTGATTCCGCAGATCAGCATGATCATGGGACCCTGCGCGGGCGGCGCGGTGTACTCGCCGGCGATGACCGACTTCATCTTCATGGTCAAGGACAGCTCCTATATGTTCGTGACCGGCCCTGAAGTGGTGAAGACGGTGACGCACGAGGAGGTCACCGCCGAGGAGCTGGGCGGTGCCATCACTCACAACACCCGCAGCGGTGTGGCCGACGGCGCGTTCGAGAACGACGTCGAGGCCTTGCTGATGCTGCGCCGGCTGTACAACTACCTGCCGCTCAATAACCGCGAGAAGGCGCCGGTGCGGCCCAGCGGGGACCCGATGGACCGTGCGGACCTCAGCCTGGACACGCTGGTGCCGGACAACCCCAACAAGCCCTACGACATGAAGGAGCTGATCCTGAAGACCGTGGACGACGGTGATTTCTTCGAGATCCAGCCCGACTATGCCAAGAACATCATCGTCGGCTTCGCGCGCATGGATGGCCAGACGGTGGGCATCGTGGCCAACCAGCCCCTGGTGCTGGCAGGTTGCCTGGATATCAAGAGCTCGATCAAGGCCGGTCGTTTCGTCCGCTTCTGCGATGCGTTCAACATCCCGGTCATCACCTTTGTCGACGTCCCGGGCTTCATGCCGGGCACCAGCCAGGAATACGGCGGCATCATCAAGCACGGCGCCAAGCTGCTCTACGCTTATGCCGAATGCACGGTGCCCAAGATCACCGTGATCACGCGCAAGGCGTATGGCGGCGCCTATGACGTGATGGCCTCCAAGCACCTGCGCGGCGACGTCAACCTGGCCTGGCCGAACGCGGAGATCGCGGTGATGGGCGCCAAGGGCGCGGTCGAGATCATCTTTCGGGAAGAGAAGAAAGACCCCGCCAAGCTGGCCCAGCGCGAGGCCGAGTACAAGGCCCGCTTTGCCAACCCCTTCGTCGCGGGCAGCCGCGGCTTCATCGACGACGTGATCCTTCCGCACGAGACCCGCAAGCGCATCTGCCGCTCACTGGTGATGCTCAAGGACAAGAAGCTCGAAAACCCCTGGCGCAAGCACGGGAACATTCCGCTCTGAGACCCGAGGAGAAAAACAAGATGTTTACCAAGATTCTGATTGCCAACCGTGGCGAGATCGCCTGCCGGGTCATCGCCACCGCCCGCAAGATGGGCATCCAGACCGTGGCCGTCTACTCCGAGGCCGACCGCGACGCGCGCCACGTGTTGTTGGCCGACGAAGCGGTGCTGCTGGGCCCGGCGCCGAGCCGCGAGTCCTACCTGGTGGCCGACAAGATCATCGCCGCGTGCAAACAGACTGGCGCACAAGCGGTGCACCCCGGTTACGGCTTTCTCTCGGAGAACGAGGACTTCGCCCGCCGGGTGGAGGAGGAGGGCATCGCCTTCATCGGCCCCAAGCACTACAGCATTGCAGCCATGGGCGACAAGATCGCTTCCAAGAAGCTGGCCAACGAGGCCAAGGTCAGCACCATTCCCGGTTACAACGACGCTATCGAATCGGCTGAAAAGGCCGTCGAGATTGCCAAGGGCATTGGCTACCCCGTGATGATCAAGGCCTCGGCCGGTGGTGGCGGCAAGGGCCTGCGCGTGGCATTCAATGACAAGGAAGCCTTCGAAGGCTTTACCTCCTGCCGCAACGAAGCGCGCAACAGCTTCGGTGACGACCGCGTGTTCATCGAGAAGTATGTGCAGGAGCCGCGCCACATCGAAATTCAGGTGCTGGGTGACAGCCACGGCAACGTGGTGTACCTGAACGAACGCGAGTGCTCCATCCAACGCCGGCACCAGAAGGTGATCGAGGAGGCGCCCAGCCCCTTCATCAGTGACGCGACCCGCAAGGCCATGGGCGAACAGGCCGTGGCGCTGGCCAAGGCCGTGAAGTACCAGAGCGCCGGTACGGTGGAGTTCGTGGTGGGCAAGGACCAGGACTTCTACTTCCTGGAAATGAACACCCGCCTGCAGGTGGAGCACCCGGTGACGGAGTGCATCACCGGACTGGACCTGGTCGAACTGATGATCCGCGTCGCCGCCGGCGAGAAGCTGCCCATCACCCAGGCCGACGTCAAGCGCGACGGCTGGGCCATCGAGTGCCGCATCAATGCCGAAGACCCGTTCCGCAACTTCCTGCCGAGCACCGGCCGCCTGGTGCGTTTCGCGCCGCCGGCCACCAACATGCACCAGGCCGAAACTGGCAACCTGTTCGGCGTGCGCGTGGACACCGGGGTTCAGGAGGGTGGCGAGATCCCGATGTACTACGACTCGATGATTGCCAAGCTCATCGTGCACGGCACCGACCGCAACGATGCGATCGCGAAGATGCGCGAGGCCCTGAACGGCTTTGTGATTCGCGGCGTGAGCAGCAACATCCCCTTCCAGGCGGCGTTGCTGGCCCATCCGAAGTTCGTCACGGGCCAGTTCAACACCGGCTTCATCGCGGAACACTATGCCAAGGGCTTCAAGGCCGAGGATGTGCCCCACGACGACGTCAATTTCCTCGTGGCCATGGCGGCCTTTGTGCGCCGCAAGTCGCGCGAGCGCGCGGCGGGGATTTCGGGCCAGCTGCCGGGATTTGGGGTGAAAGTCGGCGTCGATTACACCGTGGTGGTGCTGTCGGAGAACGGGCATGCCGAATACCGGTACCTGCCGGTCCACGTGGAAGAGACCACGGGCAAAACGGGGACGGCGGCCATACGCGTCGATGGCAAGCTGTACGAGATTTCGAGCAATTCCCGCTTGAACGACATCTGCATTGTGGGCACGGTCAACGGCGAAACCTTTACCGCGCAGATGGAACGTGGCACGGCCAAGAACCCCTTGGCATTGCGGGTGCAGCACAACGGCACCAAGATCGAGGCGCTGGTGATGTCGCCGCGCATGGCGGAACTCCATCGCCTGATGCCGTTCAAGGCGCCGCCCGACATGAGCAGATTCGTGTTGTCGCCGATGCCGGGCCTGCTGGTGGACGTGGCCGTGCAGCCGGGCCAGAAGGTTCAGGCGGGTGAGCGCGTGGCGGTGATCGAGGCCATGAAGATGGAAAACGTGCTGTTCGCCGCGGCCGACGGTGTGGTTTCGAAGGTGCTTGCGGCCAAAGGCGAAAGCCTGGCCGTTGACCAGCCGATCGTCGAGTTCGAAAAGTGAGCAGGGCACGACCATGAGCACCATCCAACGGCCGTTCAAGGTGCTGGGCATCCAGCAGATCGCCATCGGTGGACCGGACAAGACCCGCCTGCAGAAGCTGTGGGTCGACATGTTCGGCCTGGAAATGACGGGTACGTTCCGAAGCGAACGCGAAAACGTCGACGAGGATATCTGCGCGATCGGCACCGGCCCGTTCAAGGTCGAGGTCGACCTGATGCAGCCGCTGGACCCGGACAAGAAGCCAGCGGTCCACGCGACACCGCTGAACCACATCGGCCTGTGGATCGACGACCTTCCGGTGGCCGTGCAATGGCTGTCGGATCAGGGCGTGCGTTTCGCGCCGGGTGGTATCCGAAAGGGCGCAGCCGGATTTGACATCACCTTTTTGCATCCGAAGGGCAATGACGAGTTCCCGATCGGCGGTGAGGGGGTGCTGATCGAACTGGTTCAGGCGCCCCCGGAAGTGGTTTCGGCGTTTCAGCGGCTCGCCGCGGCAGCGGCCTGAGGCATCCGACGAGCGCTGTCCATGCCGGTGGGATCGCTGACCCCTCGGAAACTTCTTGATTTGGGTCATAAATCCTCTCTTTTCGGTGCATGCGTCGCACCGAATCGGGGCCTGAACGACTAGACTGCTCCGCACCCGTGGCGCCGCCCGTGGCGCCGCGATTGGTGAAGGAGACCGTCTTGCAGCCAACAAACACCAGCCGACCGGACTATTTCCACAAGGTCGTCGATTGCCAGTGGGCCTGTCCGGCCCACACACCCGTGCCGGAGTACATCCGGTTGATCGGCCAGGGTCGCTACAGCGACGCCTACATGATCAACTGGGTGTCCAACGTTTTTCCGGGCGTGCTCGGACGAACGTGCGACCGACCGTGCGAACCGGCTTGTCGGCGCGGCCGGGTGGAAGAAAACAACGGGGCTGCTCCCGAGCCGGTGGCCATCTGCCGCCTGAAGCGGGTGGCTGCGGACAACAAGACCGACGTCAAGGCGCGCATGCCCGCCATTGCGGCGCCCAACGGCAAACGTGTGGCTTGCGTTGGGGCAGGGCCGGCGTCGCTGACCGTGGCGCGCGATCTGGCGCCGCTGGGTTACGAGGTCACGGTGTTCGATGGCGAAGCCAAGGCCGGCGGTTTCATCCGGTCCCAGATTCCCCGCTTTCGCCTGCCCGAATCGGTCATCGACGAGGAAACCGGCTACATCCTCGACATGGGGGTGAGGTTCCGTAGCGGCGAACGCGTCGAGTCGATGCGGGGCCTGCTCAAACAGGGCTTTGACGCCGTGTTTGTCGGTTGCGGCGCGCCGCGTGGACGCGATCTGGACGTGCCAGGGCGTCGCGAGGCGGCCGAGCACATCCACATCGGCATCGACTGGCTCGCGTCGGTGTCGTTCGGACACATCACCAGCGTGCCGCCCCGGGTCATCGTCCTGGGCGGTGGCAACACGGCGATGGACTGCTGCCGCTCCGCGCGCAGGCTGGGGGGCTCCGACGTCAAGGTCATCGTGCGCAGCGGCTTCGAAGAGATGAAAGCCTCGCCGTGGGAGAAGGAAGATGCCATTCACGAGGGCATCCCGATCCTGAATTACCACGTGCCCAAGAGCTTCGAGCACACGGACGGCAAGCTCACCGGCATGACGTTCGAGATCGTGCGTGCCGTCTACGACGAAAAAGGCCGGCGCACCCTGGTGCCCACCGGCGAGCCGGATGCCCATTTCGAGTGCGACGCGGTGCTGGTGGCCGTGGGCCAGGAGAACGCATTCCCCTGGATCGAGGAGGACTGCGGGATCTCGTTCGACAAATGGGGTCTGCCGGTTCTGGGCAAGGACACGTTCCAGTCCACCGTGCCCAACGTGTTCTTCGGCGGCGACGCGGCCTACGGGCCCAAGAACATCATCACAGCGGTCGCACACGGTCACGAAGCGGCCGTGTCCATCGACCGCCACCTGAACCGCGAGCCCGTCGACCGGCGCCCGCCGCCCCGGGTCAACCTGTTGTCGCAAAAAATGGGCATCCATGAGTGGAGCTACCGCAACGACGTGTCGGGGGACGCGCGTTTCAAGGTGCCATGGGCGAAAGCCGAAACCGCGCTGGCCAGCATCCGCGTCGAGGTGGAACTGGGCTTTGATGCCGCAACCGCCTTCAAGGAGGCAAGCCGGTGCCTCAATTGCGACGTTCAGACGGTCTTCAACCGCGATACCTGCATCGAATGCGATGCCTGTGTCGACATCTGCCCGATGGACTGCATCACCTTCACCGCCAATGGCGATGAAGCCGACCTGCGCACCCGCCTCAAGGCCCCGGCGAAGAACCTTGCCCAGGACCTGTACGTATCGGCCGAGCTCAAGACCGGGCGGGTCATGGTCAAGGACGAGGATGTCTGTCTGCACTGCGGCTTGTGCGCCGAACGCTGCCCGACCGGCGCATGGGACATGCAGAAATTCCTGCTCAATACCACACAGGCCGGGGCCGGCAGCCGCGATGCCCGCAAAGCACACCTGGAGGTCGCATGAACCGCATCGAAGCCATCAACGATTTCGTCATCAAGTTTGCCAACGTCAACGGGTCCGGCTCCGCGTCGGCCAACGAACTGTTTTCCAAGGCGGTGATGCGCATGGGGGTTCCGGTGAGCCCCCGCAACATTTTCCCCAGCAACATCCAGGGCATGCCGACGTGGTACGAGGCGCGCGTCTGCGAAAAGGGCTACCACGGACGGCGCGGTGGCGTCGACATGATGGTCGCGATGAACCCGCAGACATGGGATGCCGACATCGCCGAGATCGAGCCCGGCGGCTACCTGTTCTACGACAGCACGCGCCCGATTCCGGAATCACGTTTTCGCAAGGATGTCCACACGATCGGCATGCCGCTGACCGAAATCAGCAACGCGGCCTACACCGACCCGCGCCAGCGCCAGCTGTTCAAGAACATCATTTACGTTGGCGCCCTGTCGGTGCTGCTGGACGTGGACGCCGATGTCTTTGAGAAACTGTTCGCTGAGCAATACAAGGGCAAGGAGCGCTTGCTGGCGTCCAACATCCAGGCCTTGCACCTGGGTCGAAACTTCGTGCAGGAGAACCTGACGTACCCACTGGGCATCCGGGTCCGACGCTCCGACATGGTGGGTGACCAGATCTTCACCGATGGCAACAGCGCCGCGGCATTGGGGTGCATTTACGGCGGCGCCACGGTGGCCGCCTGGTATCCGATCACGCCGTCCTCGTCGATCCCCGAGGCCTTCCAGAAATACTGCGACAAATACCGGGTCGACCCGGCGACCGGCCAGCACAACTACGCCATCGTCCAGGCAGAGGACGAACTGGCCTCGATCGGCATGGTCGTCGGTGCAGGGTGGAACGGGGCACGCGCCTTCACCGCCACGTCGGGGCCTGGGGTGTCGCTGATGACCGAGTTCATCGGTCTGGCCTACTTCGCCGAGATTCCGGTCACCATCATCAACGTGCAGCGCGGCGGGCCGTCCACCGGCATGCCCACCCGCACACAACAGTCCGACCTGCTGTCGTGTGCCTACGCGTCGCACGGGGACACCAAGCACGTGCTGCTGTTCCCGCAGGACCCGCACGAGTGCTTCGAGCATTCGGCGGCTGCGCTGGATCTGGCGGACCGTCTGCAGACACCGATCTTCGTCATGACCGATCTCGATATCGGCATGAACCAGCGCCTGTGCAAACCGTTCAGCTGGGACGGTGCTCGCGACTACGACCGGGGCAAGGTCATGACGGCCGAGGAGCTGGAGGCGGGCAAGGACTTTGGTCGCTACAAGGACGTGGATGGCGACGGCATTCCCTGGCGCACCTACCCGGGAACCCATCCCACCAAGGGCAGCTTCTTCACCCGCGGCACCACGCGCAATCCCTATGCGCAGTATTCCGAACGGGGTCCGGACTACATCTACAACATGGAACGGTTGCTCAGAAAGTTCCGCACGGCCGCCGATCTGGTACCACAGCCGGTGCTGCGCAAAGCAGCCGAAGCGACGCAGTTCGGCGTCATCTATTTCGGATCGACCACCCCCGCCATGCGCGAAGCGCTCGATGTGCTGGAAGTTGAAGGCCTGCATCTGGATGCGCTGCGACTGCGGGCATTCCCGTTTCCGGATTCGGTTCCCGAATTCATCGCGGCCCACGACAGGGTCTTTGTCGTCGAACAGAACCGGGATGCACAGATGCGTTCGATGCTGGTCAATGAACTGGGCGTCGATCCGGCCCGGCTCGTGCCGGTGCTGCATTACGACGGGACGCCGATCACTGCGCGATTCATTGCCAAGGCGATCCGTGAAAACGTTGAGGCCGTGTCCGCCGCGACCGCCCAGAAGGAGACCGCATGACCTACATTGCCAAGCCGAAGCTGCATCACCCGACGCTGACCACGAACAAAGTGGGATACACCCGCCGGGACTACGAAGGCCGCATTTCGACGCTGTGCGCGGGGTGCGGGCACGATTCGATCTCGGCAGCCATCATCCAGGCTTGCTGGGAACTCGACATCGAACCGCATCGCGTGGCCAAGCTTTCAGGCATCGGGTGCAGTTCCAAGACGCCCGACTACTTTCTGGGTGCATCGCATGGTTTCAACACGGTGCATGGCCGCATGCCCTCGGTGCTGACGGGGGCCAATCTGGCCAACCGGGATCTTTTGTACCTGGGCGTCTCGGGCGACGGCGATTCGGCGTCCATTGGCCTGGGTCAGTTCGCCAATGCCATGCGCCGCGGCGTTCGCATGGCCTACATCGTTGAAAACAACGGCGTGTACGGCCTGACCAAGGGCCAGTTCTCGGCGACCGCGGACCGCGGATCCAAGAGCAAGAAGGGCGTGGTCAACAGCGACAGCCCGGTGGATCTGGTGGGCATCGCCCTGCAATTGGGTGCCACATTCGTCGCGCGGAGCTTCTCCGGCGACAAGGCCCAACTGGTGCCGTTGATCAAAGGGGCCATGGCCCATGGCGGCGCGGCGTTCATCGACGTGATCAGCCCGTGCGTCACCTTCAACAACCATGGCGGCAGCACCAAGAGCTACGACTACGTGCGCCAGCACAACGAGGCGGTCAGCCGCATCGACTTCATGACGCCGCGCAGTGAAATCACCGCCGATTACGCGCCCGGTGAGGTTGTCGACGTGCCGCAGCATGATGGCTCCATCCTTCGCCTGCGCAAGCTGCATGCCGACTACGATCCGACCGACCGATATGCGGCGATGAGCTACATGAATGAGCACCAGTCGCGTGGCGAAGTTGTCACGGGGTTGCTGTATCTCGATCCGCTGGCGACCGATCTGCACACCGCGCTGAACACGACGCACCGACCGCTCAACACGCTGGGACGCGCCGAGCTGTGTCCCGGGGTCGCGGCGCTGGAGAAGATGAATGCCTCCCTGCGCTGAAAGCCTGCCTCGGCAACGCCAAGAGGTTCATTTCATTGCTCGAAAGGACTGCCATCATGGCTGAACGTACCGTTTTCCAATCGATGTCCCAGCGCCACGTCATCAGCCTGGGACCCCAGGCCACGATCTGGGACGCCGCCTCGCTGATGACCAAAGCCAACTGCGGCAGCGTTCTGATCGTGGACACCGCCGGTTCGCTGTTGGGCATCGTGACCGAACGGGATCTGATGACCCGTGTCCTGGCCAAGGCACTGAATCCGGCGACGACGACCGTCAGCGACATCATGACCCGCAACCCGCGCTGCGTCGGTCCGGATCTCCTGGTTTCCGATGCTGTGCTGATCATGATCGAGCGCGGCTTCCGGCACCTTCCGATCGTTGGTGAAGGCTCCCGCATCCTGGGCGTGTTCTCCGTTCGAGACGCCTTGCCCAGAGAAATCGGCACGGCGGTCGAACTCGCCGAATTCCACGAACAGGTCAACGACGCCTTGGGTTGAGACCCCGCGCCAAGCGCGATCAGGAGGTAGGGTTTCGGGTCAGGGCGTGTCGCGTCCGCCGCCTTGATTGTTTCGGGCGCGGGCACGTTCAAGTGCGGCTTCGATTACCCGCCGCTTCTGGTCGAGGATGACTGGATCGGTATGCTGGGAGTGGGCCGCCAGATCGGCCAATTTCATCTCGGCCTTTTTCTGCAAGCGTTCGGCATTTGCCTCGGCGTCGGCCGCACGCCGTTGCCGGTGAAGCCGATACCGCTCGCGGGCCGTCTCGGCCTCCGCCGGTGACCAGGCCAACCACCCCTTTCGTTCTCCGGTGATGTTCTCCAATCTGATGCAATCGACCGGACATGCGGGAATGCAGAGTTCGCAGCCGGTGCACCAGGCCTCGATCACGGTGTGCATGCGCTTGTTCGCCCCGAAGATGGCGTCGGTCGGGCAGGCTGCGAGACACAGGGTACAGCCAATGCACCACGCTTCGTCGATGACGGCCACATGACGGGGCCCTTCAGTGCCATGCGCGGGGTCGAGCGGACGGTACGATTTCCCGGTCAAGGCAGCCAAACGATGGATGCCCTCTGCCCCGCCGGGCGGGCACTGGTTGATGCCAGCTTCCCCAGAAGCCACGGCACGCGCATACGCGTCGCAGTCGTCAAAGCCACACCGTGTGCACTGCGTCTGTGGCAGTGCGTCCGCGATGCGCCCGGCGAGCGCGTCGAGAGGCGTCGCGTCCCTCATCAGTGCCAGATCATGCGGCGGGGTCGGCGGACGCGGGGGACTTGGCCTTGCTGGCGATTGCGCGCCGGGTAGACGTTGGGCTCTTGGCTTTGGACGCGGGCTTGGCGGCGGGCGTTGCCGGTTTGGTCGCGACCGCTTTGGGCTTGGCAGGCGTTGCCTTCGCGGCGATCGGCTTCGCTGGCGGCGCGGGCTTCTTGGCGCTCGGCTTCCTGACCGGCGGCGCCGAATCGGCATTCACAGCCGGGCTGGCGGCTTGTTTCACCGGCGAAGACGCCTTTGGCTGGTGATCCAGGATGAACTTGCGCACTTCGGGATAGACCTTTTCGCGCCAGCGCCGGCCGCTGAAGATGCCGTAGTGGCCTGCGCCCTCAGCCACGAGATGGCGCTGTTCGGAGTCGACCACGCCACTGCAGATCGCGTGGACGGCTTCGGTCTGTCCGGAGCCGGAAATATCGTCAAGTTCCCCTTCGACGGAGAACAGGGCGGTGGTCTTGATGTCCTGCGGACGCACCCGCTCCAGTTGGCCTTGGGGGTTGCGGACATCCCAGGTCCCATTGACGAGGCTGAAGTCCTGGAAGACGACCTTGATCGTCTGGAGATAGTAGTTCGCGTCCATGTCGAGCACGGCGTTGTACTCGTCGTAAAACTTGCGATGGGCTTCGGTGCTGGCGCCGTCGCCCTTGATCAGATCCTGGAAGTAGTCGTAGTGGCTGCGCGCGTGGTTGCTGGGGTTCATGGCCACGAATCCGGCGTACTGCAGGAATCCCGGGTAGACGCGGCGGCCCGCGCCCGGGAAGTTGTTCGGCACCCGGTAAATCACGTTCTTTTCGAACCAGCTGTGGCTCTTGGTCATGGCCAGGTTGTTCACCGCCGTCGGCGACTTGCGCGCATCGATGGGGCCGCCCATCATGGTCATCGACAGTGGGGTCAGCTCGCCGCGCGTCGCCATCAACGAGACAGCGGCCAGAACCGGCACGGTGGGCTGGCAGACACTGACGACGTGGCAGTTTCCATGAACGCCCTGCAGGTGGCGGATGAACTCCTGCACATAGTTCACGTAGTCGTCCAGGTGGAAGTCTCCTTCCGAAAGGGGAACCAGTCGGGCGTTCTTCCAGTCGGTGATGTAGACCTTGTGGTCTTTCAACATGGTCTTGACCGTATCACGCAGCAGCGTGGCGTAGTGACCGGACAAGGGGGCAACGATCAGCACCGCAGGCTGGTCCTTCAACTTGGCCAGCATGGCCGGATCGTCAGTGAAACGCTTGAAGCGCAGCAGCTCGCAGAATGGTTTGCTGATCGCGACGCGTTCGTGAATGGCGATGTCCACCCCGTCTGCCTCGATCTTGCGGATGCCAAACTCCGGTTTCTCGTAGTCCTTGCCCAGGCGGTGCAGGAGGTCAAACGCGGCAGAGATCCGCTGCGCAAACGGGTTGCGACCGAAGATGGACTGCGGGTTGGCGTAGGCCTTGGCCGTGAACTGCGCCATATCCGAAAAGGGTTCCATCAGCGAGCGCTGGGTTTCGTAGATTTGGTAGAGCATGTTGGCGCCTTGGTCGAAACAGAAAATGTTGCGGTGCAATATAACACTCTGAAACGCTGGCCGGGCCCGTGAAACCCCCAATCCGGTTCCCGCAGGTGACAGCGGCGAAAGGACTGGCCGCCAGCATGTTGATTTTTGTCAACATTGCTTTCACCGACCTGAACGAATGACCAGCTGCGGCGAAGCCAATCCTGCGTTCCGGCTCCCGGAACACGAATGGTCAAGGATCGGGCGCAGTGTGAACCGGTATCAATTCAATAGCGTTCTGTGGCCGGTGGACACCGGAATCAGCTCGAAAGGCACAAGAAAAGGCCGCCCGCAGGCAGCCTGACCGCCATTCGGCGGTGCTTGGACGTCGCGACGCCGACTTAGACCACCTTGGCGATCGCCTGGCAGACGTGGTCGATGTTCTTGCTGTTGAGCGCCGCGACGCACATGCGTCCGGTGTCGGTGCCGTAGACGCCAAACTCGTTGCGCAAGCGCACCATCTGGTCCTTGGTCAGGCCCGAATAACTGAACATGCCGATCTGGGTGGTGATGAAGCTCATGTCCTGCTGCACGCCAGCGGCCTTCAGGCCATCGACGAGCTTTTGGCGCATCGCCTTGATGCGCACGCGCATGTCGGCCAGCTCTTTCTCCCAGAGCGCACGCAGTTCAGGGTTGCCCAGCACCGCAGCCACCACCGCGCCGCCGTGGATCGGCGGATTGGAGTAGTTGGTGCGGATCACGATCTTGAGCTGGCTCAGCACGCGGTCGGCTTCTTCCTTGCCTGAACACAGCACCGACAGGGCACCGACGCGTTCGCCATACAAGCTGAAACTCTTGGAGAACGAGGTCGAGACGAAAAAATCCAGGCCGGCCGCCACGAACTTACCGATCACCGCGCCGTCTTCGGCGATGCCGTTGCCAAAGCCCTGGTAAGCCATGTCGAGGAAAGGCACGAGTTGCTTCGCCTTCACGACGGTGATCACCTGATCCCACTGCGCCGGCGTGATGTCATAGCCGGTCGGGTTGTGGCAACAGGCGTGCAGCAGGACGATGGTGCCGGGGGTGGCGGCGCTCAGGTCGGCCAGCATGCCGTCGAAGTTCACACCGCGCCGGGCGGCATCGTAATAGCGGTAGCTTTCGACCACATATCCTGCGTCCGTGAACAGGGCGCGATGGTTCTCCCAACTGGGGTCGGAGATCAGCACCTTGGCGGCCGGGTCGAGCTTTTTCAGGAAATCGGCTCCGATCTTCAGGCCGCCCGTGCCGCCAATGGCTTGCACGGTGGCAATGCGGCCGGATTTGACCGGTTCGGAATCGGCGCCGAACACCAGGCTCTTGACCGCTGCGTCATAGGCGGCAATCCCGTCGATGGGCAGGTACCCGCGGGCCGCGGGTTTTTCCATCATGGTCTTTTCTGCGGCCTGCACGCATTGCAGCAGGGGCAGTCTGCCGTTGTCGTCGAAGTACACGCCGACGCCAAGGTTGACTTTGTTGGGGTTGGTGTCAGCGGCAAATTGTTCATTCAGACCCAGGATCGGGTCGCGGGGGGCCATTTCGACAGCGGTGAACAGAGACATGAAGAGTCCTTCGAAGGGGAGGGGAGTCAGGCGGACAGTCGCGGACTGGGTTAGCCTATGCGGTTGCCCGGAATTTTAGCGGGCTGCGCCGCACCTATCGGGTTTTCCCTCATGCAAGAAGCCATCGACACCCCATCTGAAGCCAAGACCGGCCGGTTCGTCACCTTTCCGGGCTCGCCGTTCGAGTTGTTTCAGCCGTACCCGCCAGCGGGTGACCAGCCGACGGCGATTGAACAACTCGTCGAGGGCGTGCAGGATGGCGAAGTGTTCCAGACCTTGTTGGGCGTGACCGGCTCGGGCAAGACCTTCACCATGGCCAACGTGATCGCCCGGTTGGGGCGACCCGCGATCGTCTTCGCCCCCAACAAGACCCTGGCCGCGCAGCTGTACAGCGAATTCCGGGAGTTCTTTCCGAACAATGCGGTGGAATATTTCGTCAGCTATTACGACTATTACCAGCCTGAAGCCTATGTGCCGCAGCGCGACCTGTTCATCGAGAAAGACTCGGCGATCAACGAGCACATCGAGCAGATGCGGCTGTCGTGCACCAAAAGCATCCTGGAGCGGCGCGACGTGGTGATCGTGGCCACGGTGTCCGCGATTTACGGCATCGGACAGCCGGAGGCGTACCACAAGATGGTGATGACCCTGCGTGCCGGCGACCGGATGGGCCAGCGCGACGTGATCGCGCAGTTGATCCGCATGCAGTACCAGCGCAACGATCTGGAGTTTTCCCGCGGCACGTTTCGGGTGCGCGGCGACACCATCGACATCTTTCCGGCCGAACACAGCGAAATGGCCCTGCGTGTGGAGCTGTTCGACGACGACATCGAATCGATGCAGTTGTTCGATCCGCTCACGGGTCGGATCCGCCAGAAGATTCCGCGCTTCACGGTGTACCCGAGCAGCCACTACGTGACGCCGCGCGACCAGGTGCTGGCGGCGGTCGAGACGATCAAGATCGAACTGGCCGACCGGCTGAAAGAGCTCGTTGGCCAAGGCAAGCTGGTAGAGGCCCAGCGGCTGGAGCAGCGAACGCGATTCGATCTGGAAATGCTGAGCGAACTGGGGCATTGCAAGGGCATCGAGAACTACACCCGGCATTTGTCGGGCGCGGCACCGGGTGAGCCGCCCGCCACCCTCACCGACTACCTGCCCAAGGATGCGATCATGTTTCTGGACGAATCGCATGTGTTGATCGGGCAATTCGGCGGCATGTACAACGGCGACCGCTCGCGCAAGACCACCCTGGTCGAGTACGGTTTTCGCCTGCCCAGTGCGCTTGACAACCGGCCGCTGAAGTTTGAAGAGTTCGAGGCCCGCATGCGCCAGGCCATTTTTGTGTCTGCCACCCCGGCGCAGTGGGAGACCGATCATGCCGGCAAGGTGGTGGAGCAATTGGTCCGCCCCACTGGCTTGGTGGACCCGGAGGTCGAGGTGCGTCCGGCCACGCACCAGGTCGACGACGTCCTGCAGGAGATCCGGATCCGGGTCGAGCGTGACGAGCGGGTGCTGATCACGACTTTGACCAAACGGCTTGCCGAACAACTGACCGACTACCTCAGCGAGAACGGCGTGAAGGTACGCTACCTGCACAGCGATGTCGACACCGTGGAACGCGTGGAGATCATCCGCGACCTTCGGCTTGGAACCTTCGACGTGCTGGTGGGCATCAACCTGTTGCGCGAAGGTCTAGACATGCCGGAAGTGTCCTTGGTGGCCATCCTGGACGCGGACAAGGAAGGCTTTCTGCGGTCCGAGCGCTCGCTGATCCAGACCATCGGACGCGCCGCGCGCAATCTCAACGGGCGGGCAATCCTGTATGCAGACCGGATCACTGACTCCATGAAACGTGCCATGGATGAAACCAGCCGCCGCCGAGCGCGGCAGGTGGCCTTCAATGCTGAACACGGCGTCACGCCCCGCAGCATCGTCAAGGAGGTGCGCGACCTGATTGACGGTGTCTACAGCGAGAAAGCCGGGCGGGAGGCCGAGCGGTTGGAGCAGGACGCGCTGCAGCGCGCGCGCGTCGAAGAGATGTCGGAAAAGGACATCTCGAAAGAAATCAAACGCCTCGAAAAACTCATGATGCAGCATGCCCGTGACCTGGAATTTGAACAGGCGGCCAGGGTTCGCGACGAGTTGGCTCTGTTGAAGCAGCGCGCGTTTGGCGCGTCGGGTGGCGACCGGGTCGCCGGTTGAGGCACCCGGATTCGGGCATGCGAAAACGAAGTGGTTTACGCATGAACTAAGCGGTCTTTGTACCTGACCGAAACAATTGGGTTTGTGGTATAGTTGACTCCGTTAGTCAGGAAAAGCGGCACGTCAGGCTTGAAAGCCGACGAAAAAATCCGGAGTGCACAGGTCAAGGCACCAGCTGGGGTAGGCCGATGTTTCCTGCAAGTTCTAGCAAACCGAGAAGGAGTCTGTCATGCGTCTCACCACCAAAGGTCGTTTTGCGGTCACTGCCATGATCGATCTCGCGCTTCGCCACGAGTCCGGCCCGGTCACCCTGGCCGCGATCAGCCAGCGCCAGCAGATTTCGTTGTCGTATCTGGAACAGCTGTTCGGAAAACTACGGCGCAACGAACTGGTCGAATCGACCCGGGGTCCGGGCGGCGGCTACACGCTGGGGCGCAAAGCCGCTGACATCACCGTGGCCAACATCATCACGTCAGTGGACGAACCGATCGACGCCACGCAATGCGGCGGGAAGGAAAACTGCCTCGGTGAGGCGGGTCGCTGCATGACCCACGAACTCTGGGCTTCACTGAACACGAAGATGGTCGAGTTTCTGGATTCGGTCACCTTGCAGAAGCTGGTCGATGACCATTTGGCCAAAGGCGTGCAGATCGAGGACAAACCGGCGGTCAAACGCGCGATCCATGCGATGCCGGTTTCGCGGCCGGTACGGGTGAATGCGCCGAATTCGGTGTTCGCACTCGGCAACGCGTTCGCCAAGACCTGACCTTCACCATCGGAATCGCCTGCGATCGAGCCCGCCGCCCCGTCAACCGAAGTTTGAGTTTCCCATGCAAGCAACCCCGCATTTCCCGATCTACATGGACTATGGCGCCACCACACCCTGCGATCCCCGGGTGGTGGACGTCATGGTGCCGTGGCTGCGCGAACATTTTGGAAATCCCGCTTCCCGCAGCCACGCCTGGGGCTGGGAGGCGGAGGCTGCGGTCGAAAAGGCGCGGGAGCAGGTCGCTGAACTGATCGGCGCCGACCCGCGCGAGGTCGTGTGGACCAGCGGTGCGACCGAGTCGAACAACCTCGCCCTCAAAGGCGCGGCGCACTTCTACCACAGCAAAGGGCGCCACCTCATCACCGTGAAGACCGAGCACAAGGCCGTGCTGGACACCATGCGCGAGCTGGAACGCCAGGGGTTTGAGGTGACGTACCTGGATGTCCTGGAGGACGGATTGCTGGATCTGGAGGTGCTGAAAGCGGCCATTCGACCCGACACCATCGTGGTCAGCGTGATGGCCGTGAACAACGAGATCGGCGTGGTCCAGGACATCGCCACCATTGGCAAGCTGTGCCGTGAAAAAGGCATCGTGTTCCACGTCGACGCGGCGCAGGCCACCGGCAAGATCGAGATCGACCTCAAGACGCTGCCAGTCGACCTGATGAGCCTGGCCTCGCACAAGACCTACGGACCCAAGGGCATCGGTGCGTTGTATGTTCGGCGCAAACCCCGGGTGCGGCTCGAAGCCCAAATGCATGGCGGCGGGCATGAGCGCGGCATGCGTTCGGGCACCTTGCCGACGCACCAGTGCGTGGGCATGGGTGAAGCGTTCCGGCTGGCGCGTCTGGAAATGGACCAGGACAACGCCAAGGCCAGGGCACTGCACGATCGTCTGCTCAAAGGTCTGGCCGACGTGGAGCAGGTGTTCCTGAACGGACATCCCACGCAGCGCGTGCCCCAGAACATCAACATGAGCTTCAATTTTGTCGAAGGCGAATCGTTGATCATGGGCATCAAGGGGCTGGCGGTGTCGTCTGGCTCAGCCTGCACGTCGGCCTCGCTGGAGCCGAGCTACGTGTTGCGGGCGCTGGGCCGCAGCGATGAACTCGCCCACAGCAGCTTGCGCATGACCATCGGGCGCTGGACCACCGAACAGGAAATCGATTACGCGATCGAAACCATCCGAGCCAACGTCGCCAAACTGCGCGACCTCAGCCCCCTGTGGGAGATGTATCAGGACGGGGTCGATCTTTCAACCATTCAATGGACTGCCCATTGACGGACCACACGAGGTAAGCAACATGGCCTATTCCGAAAAAGTCGTCGAGCATTATGAAAATCCCCGCAACGTCGGTTCTTTCGACAAGGGCGACGAGTCCGTCGGCACCGGCATGGTCGGCGCACCGGCCTGCGGCGATGTGATGAAACTGCAGATCAAGGTCAACCCGGCCACTGGTGTGATCGAGGATGCACGTTTCAAGACCTATGGCTGCGGCTCGGCGATTGCCTCCAGTTCGCTGGTCACCGAATGGGTGAAGGGCAAGACGCTGGATGAGGCAGCTGCCCTGAAGAACAGCCAGATCGCCGAGGAGCTTGCGCTGCCACCGGTGAAGATTCATTGTTCCATCCTGGCCGAAGATGCGATCAAGGCTGCAGTGGACGACTACAAGAAAAAACACGCCCACTGAGGCGCCGAACCGATGGCCGTGACTCTGACCGAAGCCGCCGCGCGGCATGTGACCCGTTACCTGGCAAAGCGCGGAAAAGGATTGGGTGTTCGCCTCGGGGTGAAAACCACCGGTTGCTCCGGCCTGGCGTACAAGCTGGAGTACGTGGATGAAGCCGCGCCGGAAGACCTGGTGTTTGAAGGGCACGGCGTGAAGGTGCTGATCGACCCCAAGAGCCTGGCCTATATCGACGGGACGGAGCTGGATTTCGTGCGCGAGGGCCTCAACGAGGGTTTCCGCTTCAACAATCCGAACGAACGCGACCGATGTGGCTGCGGAGAGAGCTTCCGGGTCTGACGTCGCCGCCTTCTTGGACCCGTAACCCGCCGGAGGCCCCGGAAGGTTACGCCCCGAAATGAATCTCCAGCATGACGATTTTGAACTCTTCGGCGTGCCGCGCCGGTTTGCGCAGGACGCTGCGGTGCTGGATGCGCGTTGGAAAGAGCTCCAGCGTGAAGCCCATCCAGACCGGTATTCGGCCCAGGGCACCGCGGCCCAACGGGTTGCGATGCAATGGTCGGTCCGCATCAACGAGGCCTACAACCGTTTGCGTGATCCCCTGCGTCGGGCGGCCTACCTGTGCGAACTGGCTGGTGCGCCGATCAACGCACACAGCAACACCGCCATGCCCACTGCCTTTCTGATGCAGCAGATGCAGTGGCGTGAAACGCTGGAAGAGGCTGGAGATACCGAAACCCTGGAAGCGTTGGCCGACCGTGTGGCCCAAAGCCGCCGCGAAACGCTCGCATCCTGTGGCGAGGCCATCGATGTAGGCCACGATTTTCCTTTTGCCGTCGAACAGGTGCGGGCGCTGATGTTCATCGAACGGTTTGCTGCCGAGGTGGACGCCCGAATCGATGCCGTCCATGACGCGGCGGGGGGCCAGGGCAGGGGACAATAGGCATCCAGACGTCCGCCACCTTGGCGTTCACCAACTTTCCAACCGGGCTTGTCCCGCGTTCCCAGCAAGCATGGCGCTTCTCCAGATTTCCGAACCCGGGCAGGCGCCCGATCCCCACCAGCGACGGGTGGCTGTTGGCATTGACCTTGGCACCACGCATTCGCTGGTCGCCGCCGTCCGTCACGGGGTGGTCGAATGCCTGCCCGACAGCCAGGGACAGGTGATCCTTCCTTCGGTGGTTCGGTATCTTGCAGGGGGAGGTCGCCAGATTGGCGGGGAGGCCCTGGCGGCGGGCGTTTCCGATCCCGAGAACACCATCGCGTCGGTCAAACGGTTCATGGGTCGCGGCCTGGCCGATTTGGCCGGGCGAGACAAACTGCCCTATCGTTTCGTCGAACAGGGTGAAGGGATGCTGACCTTGCACACCGCACATGGGGTCAAATCGCCCGTCGAAGTCAGCGCCGAAATCCTGGCCACATTGCGTCAGCGGGCCGAGGACACCTTCAATGACGATCTCTACGGGGCGGTGATCACCGTGCCCGCGTACTTTGACGACGCGCAGCGCCAGGCCACCAAGGATGCGGCCCAACTGGCCGGTATACAGGTCTTACGCCTGATCAACGAGCCCACGGCGGCAGCCATCGCCTACGGCCTGGACAACGCCAGCGAGGGCATTTATGCCGTGTTCGATCTGGGCGGTGGCACCTTTGACATCTCGATCCTGCGGCTGGCGCGTGGTGTGTTCGAGGTGATCGCCACCGGGGGCGATTCCGCGCTTGGCGGCGACGACTACGATCAGGCGCTGGCCGACTGGCTGCTCGCTCGATCCGGCGTTCGCATCGATGGGCCGGGCGACAAGGCGCAGCTGAAAGCATGGGCTCGCCGAACCAAGGAAGCATTGTCTGCTACTGATTCAGTAGCTGTTGATGGCCAATTGACGCTGGGAAGGATTCATATTCATGCCAAAAGGGAGGATTTCGAAGCCATCACGGCGCCCCTGACCGCACGCGCCATGAGCGCCGTTCGCAAGACGCTTCGGGATGCGAAACTCGATCGTTCGGACGTTCAAGGCGTGGTGATGGTGGGCGGGTCGACCCGCATGCCCCAGATCCAGCGCGCCGTGGCGGAGTTCTTCGGCAAGGCGCCTTTGAACAACCTGAACCCCGACGAAGTGGTTGCCATCGGTGCCGCGATCCAGGCCAACCAGCTCGCGGGCAACGACCCGGCCGGCGACCTGCTGTTGCTGGACGTCATCCCGTTGTCGCTGGGGATCGAGACCATGGGCGGCCTGGTCGAACGCATCGTGCCGCGCAACCAGACCATCCCCACGGCCATGGCGCAGGATTTCACCACCTACAAGGACGGCCAGACCGCATTGGCGCTACATGTGGTCCAGGGCGAGCGCGACCTCGTGGCCGATTGCCGCAGCCTGGCCCGATTCGAATTGCGCGGCATTCCGCCCATGGCGGCAGGTGCCGCGCGCATTCGCGTGACGTTCACGGTGGATGCGGACGGGCTGCTCAACGTGAGCGCGCGCGAAACGGGCAGCGGTGTGGAGGCACGCATCGACGTCAAACCGTCGTATGGCCTGAGCGATGCCCAGATCGCTGCCATGTTGCAGGAGAGTTTCACGACGGCGGAATCCGATATCAAGGCGCGCGCCCTGGCTGAGGCCCGCGTCGATGCCGACCGGATGCTGCTGGCCACACAAAGTGCGCTGGACGTGGACGGCACCTTGCTCGATGCCGGCCAACAGCGTGAGATCGAGGGCCTGATGCATGCCTTGCGGGCGGTGGTCGCCGAGAGCCAGGATGCCGGCCAGGTGGAAGCGGCCACCGAGGCGCTTGCCAAAGGAACCGAAGCCTTCGCTGCCGAGCGCATGAACCACAGCATCCAGCAGGCCTTGGCCGGTCGCAGCGTGGAAAGCCTTTGAAAGATCTGACATGCCCGTGATCAAGATTCTTCCCCATCCGGAATATTGCCCACAGGGCGCCGAGGTCTCGGCGCCGGCAGGCACCTCCATCTGCGAGGCGTTGCTGGACTATCACATCAACATCGAGCATGCCTGTGACATGAGCTGCGCCTGCACGACCTGCCACGTCATCGTGCGCGACGGCTTCAACAGTCTGAATGAACTCGACGAGAACGAAGAAGACATGCTCGATCGGGCCTGGGGGCTGGAGCCCAACTCCCGCCTGTCTTGCCAGGCCTACCTGGGGCAGCAGGACATCACCGTCGAAATCCCGAAATACTCGATCAACCACGCCAAAGAGAACCACTGATGGCCCGGCAGATTGTTCTGGATACCGAAACCACCGGACTGTCCGCCGAGGGCGGCGATCGAATCATCGAGATTGGCTGTGTGGAACTTCTGAACCGCAAGCTCACTGGCAACAACCTGCATTTTTATGTCAATCCGGAGCGCGACAGTCATGAGGACGCGCTCAAGGTGCATGGCATCAGCAACGAATTCCTGCGCGACAAGCCCCGGTTTGCGGATATCGCAGAAGACGTAATCAACTACGTGCAAGGGGCCGAGGTCATCATCCACAACGCCGCGTTCGATGTCGGGTTTCTGAACAAGGAGCTGGAGTTATTGGGTCGGCCGCCGTTTGCCAGTTTCGTCGAGACCGTGACCGATACGCTGGCCATGGCCAAGGCGATGTTTCCAGGCAAGCGCAACAGCCTGAACGCGTTGTGCGACCGCCTGGGGGTCGACAATTCCGGGCGTACCCTGCATGGTGCCTTGCTGGATGCCGAACTTCTGGCCGACGTCTACATCAACCTCACGCGTGGGCAGGATGCGCTTCTGATCGATCTCGGTACGGTCGAAGGCGAACGCAGTGGCGTCGTGCACGTGGATCTGTCGCAGTTCAGTTTGCCGGTGCTCCTGCCGAACGACACTGAACTGGCTGCCCACGATGAAGTGCTGGCCCAATTGGACAAGTCCAGCGGGAGCAGAACACTCTGGAGAATGCATACGGAGGAGCGTGCCAACTCTGTGGCATAATTCTTGGCTTTCCAGCAGCAAGAAATTGTTCGGAATCGGGTGATTAGCTCAGCGGTAGAGCACTGCCTTCACACGGCAGGGGTCGCAGGTTCAAACCCTGCATCACCCACCAGGAATTCAACTTGAATTGAGGGCTTACGGATGGTTCGTAAGCCCTTTTTGTTTGTCGTCGGGCTGACTGGGCTTTTCAGGAGGCAGGGTTGGGTTGTCCGAATGCGTGGTGCAGCAGCGTCCAACCCGCGTGAACCGTCGGCACCCCGTCGTCATGGTCTGGGCTCCTTGGTGATCCTTGTTGTCGCATGCGGAGACCCTCGCGCCTCGATGCCGCTACGCTGAGGAACATTTCGCGATGGCATGTCATTGTCGTTGCTGCCGGTGGCCTGGTCGAACACGTCAAAGTCGGGTGCTACACTGATTCAGCCGGGGGGGATCGGAATGATGCGGGGTTTCTTGAATGCTCCGGCCATTTGCCGGGAATGGGCAATCGGGAATATCCCTTTGAGCAATATAAGGCGGTGAAGAAAGGAGTTGGGATGCGGTATGTCTATATCGGACTGCTGATTGTCGCGTTGGCTGTTGTCATTCTTTTCAAAGTTCAGAATCTGACCAGTGTCACCATCACACTGCTGGGCATGAGTGCAACCATGTCGGTGTCCATGTTGGTCTTTGGTGTTTACGTGCTGGGCATGCTCACGGGCGGGCTGATGTGGTCGCTGCTTCGGGGTTCGATCCGGGGCGCATCAGGGGCATCGTCCTGAGCCCATCCTTTCTGGCATCTTGTTAATATTTCTTATCTTTGCAATGGAGTTGGATAACCATGAGTAATTTTTGGGACTTGATCTGGCTGATACTTTCAACCTTTGTGTTCGTGGCGTATCTGCTGGTGGTTTTTCAAATCATCGCCGATCTCTTCAGAAACACCAAAATGGGCGGTGGCTCAAAGGCCCTTTGGATCATCGGGCTGATCTTTGTTCCCATGTTGACGGCTTTGATCTACATCATTGCGCACGGCAGTGGCATGGCACAGCGGCAGCAGGCGGCGTTGGAAAGGGCCAAGTCCGATACCGATGCATACATCCGGCAGGTCGCCGGGAAGTCACCGGCTGACGAGATTGCCGCGGCAAAGGCCTTGCTGGATGCCGGGACCATTGACGAACAGGAGTTCGCCAAGATCAAAGCCAAGGCGCTGGGCTGACCACTTCCTGGTCGCTGCTTTCCTGGGCCGCTTTTCCATACCGATCGGGGAAGCCTGCTCTTCGAATCGGCGCGGTGCAGGTCCGTGCCACCTGGCGGCCGCGTCAACGCCCGGCTGATAAAAAAAGCCCCGATTCTCGGCACTCATCAGTTCATTGGGTGGCGGAGCGTTTGCACGAATCGGTGAGAGCGCGGCAGCGGCATGTGGTCCTTGGAGAGAGGTTTTAACCCGTTCAATTTGTCCGAGATGTTCCTGTTCAGTTTTTTTCCTTCGGCGAGGCGTGGTGTTGATCGGATCCGACTTCTTGCCGCCTGTGTGTCCCTGCTGCTGGCAGCCTGTGGCTCGCTTCCGAGAAACGCGGTCCCGTCGGATCTGGCGTCCCAGGCGACGGTGCCCGAGATGCCCGATATCCGGGCGTCTGCCGGCCGGCCGAGCCCGGCGATGGAACGCGACCTGATGGAATCCTTTGGGCAGGAGGTAGAAGGTGATTTCAAGGTCGGAAAGGACGGCCGGATCCACTACGCGCACCTGGCCTTGTCCGGCGGCGGCGCCAGCGGTGCCTTTGGCGCGGGGTTCCTGAACGGATGGACCAGCCGGGGGGATCGGCCCATATTCAAGATCGTGACGGGCGTTTCGACCGGCGCCCTGATGGCGCCCTTCGCTTTTCTCGGGCCGGCCTACGACGACGCCTTGCGGGAGTTCTACACCAACACCCGAACCCAGGATATTTTTCTTCTGGGCTCGCTGCTGCGACAACTCCTGGTTGGCGAAGCCATTGCCGACACCGGGCCGCTCAGGGCGTTGATCGAGCGCCACGTGGACGCCGGGTTTCTTCAACAGATTGCGCAGGCGCACGATCGGGGCCGCCGGCTGTACATCGGCACGACGGATCTCGACACACGCCGATTTGTGGTCTGGAACATGGGACTCGTCGCAAAGAGCGGTCGCCCCGAATCCCTTGAGCTATTTCGCAAGATCATGTTGGCCTCGGCGTCGATTCCGGTCGCCTTTCCGCCGGTTTTTTTCGAAGTCGAAGTCCAGGGCCGTCGGTTTGACGAGATGCACGTCGACGGCGGTGTCGGCGCACGCGTGTTCTTCAACGAGGGCTTGTTCAGATCGGCGGTCCTGCGAACCCGCGGCGGCAGGGGCGAGGCGGTCGAAGACATCTTCGTCATTCACAACGGTCAGTTGGTCTCCCCGCCCGATCCAGTCCGCCGTTCGATTCCTGCCATCTCTACGCGGGTGATTGACGTGACCGGGCGCACGGCGGTGATGGGTGACTTGTTTCGCATCTACGGCGATGCTGCGCGGGAACAAGCCAGTTTTCGTTGGGTAACGATCCCGGACGCGGTGAGTGTGTCCAGCGAGGAGGTTTTCGATCCCATCGCCATGGGCAAGCTTTACGACATCGGCTACCAGATGGGTGCGCGCGGTGGCGCATGGGCAATTCTTCCGCCCGGACGAAAGGAAGTTCCTATCCAGTGAACAGTCGACAGATACAAACAACAACCGGCTCCGGACCTGCCATGTCGGCATGGTGCGGGCGCGAGGGGGCCAAACAATCTTTAGCCAATGAACCGATGAACAAACATACATACGATCGAAGGGCGCTGATGTTGCCCCAACTTCTGGGAGCTTTCGGCAGTCTGTGGATTGCCGTCGCCCAGGCGCAGTCTGCCGACATGGCTCAGTGCCGATCCATCTCAGTGGACCGAGAACGCCTCGCCTGTTACGACGGGCTTGCCGCAAGTACCGGCCAAGTCGCCAGGGCGGCCGCCGCGTCGCCACCTGTGGTAGCACCGGCGGCTCCGGCTTCCATGTCCACGAGCACGGTGGGCACCACTGCCGCAGCCGGACCCGGTCTCAGGAAACCGTCCATGATCGACAGTGCCTGGGGCTTCGAATCCAACTCGGAGAAATACACCGTCGGCTTCTACCGACCGAATTACCTCCTTTTCGGGCGCTATACCAACAATGTGAACAAGGCGCCTTACGTCCCGCTTTTTGAGGCGGCTGGCAAACCGGCGGTTGCTCTGGACAGTACCGAATCCGAATTCCAGTTGTCCTTCAAAGGGCGCTTCTGGGCAACGGACGACCGGCGTTTTGGCCTGTGGGCGGCCTACACGCAACAAAGCCAATGGCAGGTGTACAACGGCGATTTGTCACGCCCGTTCCGGGAAACCAATTACATGCCGGAGGTGTTTGCGAGCTACGGGCCCGATGTCGATCTCGGCGGCGGTTTCCGTTGGAAACTGTTGAACGCCGGCTTCAATCATCAATCGAATGGTCGAACGGATGTCCTGTCTCGAAGCTGGAACCGGCTCTTCGCCGAAGTGGGGATCGAACGCGAAGACCTGGCGCTGTCGGCTACGCTTTGGTACCGGCTGAAGGAAGACAAGGCCAATGACGACAACCCGGACATCACCAATTACTACGGCCATGGCAAGCTGTCGGCTCTCTACCGCTGGCGTGGCAACAGCTTCGCGGCCGAGGCCCGAGGCAACCTGTCGACCGGCAAAGGTGCGGTCAAAGTGGGCTGGTTCTCGCCACCGCTGCTCGGACCGTTCCGCGGCTATGTCCAGGTCTTCTCGGGATACGGCGAAACGCTGATCGACTACAACTGGAAGCAGACGACCGTCGGCATTGGAATTGCCTTGAACGACGGGCTTTGACGGTTTGGCATGGTGACCGTTCGGAACAGAGCGGTCACCAGTCCTGATCAGGTGGCAGGGGTCAAGGGGTACGTGCGGATGCAATCCCGATTGGCTTTGGAGCAAGCGAACCCGCGATGTTGACCCACCCGCCGCCCATCGCCTGGTAGACGTTCACCAGTTGGGCATATTGGCTTGCCTGTAGCCCCACCGAGGCAATCTCTGCCGCGAAGAGTTCGTTCTCCGCGACCAGAACCTCCAGGTACCCCGTCACGCCTTTGTCAAAGCGCAGCTTTGCCAACCGTGCAAACTCCCGCAACGACTCGACCCGCTCCCGTTGCACTTTGTATTCTTCATGCTTCTTCTTCGAACCACTCAATGCGTCGTTGGTTTCCCGGAACGCATTGAGGACGGTCTGTTGATAGAACGCCAGCGCCTGTCGCTCGGCTGCTTCGGCCGAGAATACCTGCCCTTCAATGGCGCCGAACGTGAAGATCGGACCGGTGAGGCTGGCGCCTACGAGTCCCGCTGACGCAGGTCCGGTCAACAGGTTGCCAAAGAGAGAACTCGTGCTCGCGATGGCCGCATTGAGCGACAGATCGGGATAGTACAAGGCGCGGGTCGCGCCGATGTTTGCGTTGGCCGCAATCAGGTTCTGCTCCGCCTGGAGGATGTCGGGCCTGCGCTGGAGCAGGGCTGCGGGCAGGTCATCCGGAATCAGGGGGGCGACCAGCTGGTCAATGCTCTTGCCTCGCGGGATCGGTCCGGGGTTTCGGCCCAGCAGGATGGAAATCAGGTTTTCCTGCGCCGCAATGGCCTGTTCGAACGCCGGGATCGCCGCCAGCGCCTGCTGCACCTGCGAGCGGACTTGCATGACTTCCGTCTTCGAAACGATCCCCGCCTGGAATCGCAGGTCAAACAGCCGCAAGGTGCGACTCAGGTTGCGCTCCGTGGCCCGTGCAATTTCCAGTTGTCGATCCAGGGACCGAAGCACGATGTAGCTCGTAGCCACGCCAGACACCAGCGAAAGCACCACGCCGCGTTGCCCCTGCTCGCTGGCGTAAACCTGTGCCTGTGCCGCCTCGCTCAGGCGGCGCACGCGACCGAACAGATCCAGTTGCCAGGATGCGCCCATGGACACCTGGTACAGCGAGAAGTAGGGGTTGGCGCCCGGCGGCAGCGGCGGCACGCCAACAGCGCTGGCGCGGGTCCGGGTGGCGTCTGCCCCGTATCCGATCTGTGGGTACAACTGCGAACCGGTCGCGGTCAGGGCCCCGATGAATTGGTCAACACGGGCTGCTGCGATCCGCAAGTCCCGGTTGTCCTGGAGCGCGATCTCGACCAGTTCGTTCAGGACCGGGTCACCGAACTGCTCCCACCATTTGACGTTGGCCACGCCTGCCGCCTTGGCGTAGTCGATGCGCCACGCCGCGGGCGTCTCCACCACCGGGCGCACGTAGTTCGGACCCACCATGCAACCCGCAAGACCAGCGCTCAGCAGCACCGCGACCAGTCTGAACTTCATTCGGTTACCTTCCTGCGATGCGTTGTCATCGCGATTCGAAGAGTTTGCCGGTTTCCTAACGGCCCAGCGGTTTCTTCGCGTTGATTGTATTTTTCCCAGCCCAAGTTCCGATCATCTTGAAGCGGGTGGCTTATGTGGCTGGCCCGACGCGCGTCAACCCGACGAGCACGGCGGCCAAGAAAATCAGCAGCAAGGTGGCGCTGGTCCAGCGGCGCACCCAGACATCCAGTCGCTCCAAGACCACTGCGGGCGCCATCGCGAGTCGGCGCGAAGGTGACTTGGCGGGGCCCGACAGCAGGGAGAAGCGTGCCAAACTCACGGCCAATACGGTGCCGCCGAGCAGGATCGCCAACGTGGCGATCAACTCATCGGGTGCGATTGGGTTCTTGATCAGGTCGGCGTTGCCCAAGCCGTTCGCCGCGAAGGCGATCAACAGGGAACTCACGGCCAAAATTAAGGCCATCCATTGCGAGAGCTTCGAAACCGGTTTGACCCCGGACAAGGGCGCAGCCGGTTGGCGCAATGCGCTGCCGACCACCAGGACCAGATAAGCGGCGGTAAACACCGCGCCACCTTGCAACACAGTGGTCCACCACCATTGACCCGAATGTACAGAGGCCTCGAGCAGGATTTTTTTCGAGAGATAGGCCCCGGACGGAACCACACCCATCAGCGCGAGACCTGAAACTGCAAAGGCCAGCACCGTGATCGGGAGGGCCCGCGCCGCGCCGGCCAGATCGGCAATGCGATCGTGGCCCATTCCGGCGTAGACCAGCCCCGCCGCCATGAACATCCCCGCCTTGGCGGTTGCATGCGAGATCGCCTGGAGAACGCCCGCATGCATGGCGGGTCCCGGGACCAGCTTTCCCTCCTCGAATGCCAGCGGGAACATCAGGAACAGGTAGCCGATCTGCGCCGTGGTCGAATAGGCGACCAGAAGCTTCAACCGCTCCTGGCGCAGCGCGACAACGCTACCCAGGACAATCGCACTGGCGCCCAGGCCCGCCAGTAGCTGCGCCGCCGGCAGCGTCACCACAGCGGGCATGACGTCAAACCACAAGCGCAGAATCAGGAACCATGAGCCTTTGATGACCAATGCGGAAAGGACGGCGCTGGCCGCTGCGGGCGCCCCCCCATGGGCCGGCGGAAGCCATAGATGCAGCGGAAACAGGGCTGTCTTCGCCAGCAGGCCGGCCGTCATCAGCGCGAGCGCAACCCTGGCGATCGAGTCCGGTCGCACGCTTGATGCCAGCAAGGGGATATCCAGGGTGCCGTACCCCCCGTACAGCAACACCGCACCCAGCAGGTACAGCACCGATCCGAACAGCGCGAACAGCATGTAGCGCAGGGCCGCACGCAAGGTTTCACCGCTTCCTGCCAGACACACCAATGGCACGCCGGCGAAGGTCAGCAGCTCCAGCGCCACATACAGCGTGAAAAGGTCGCCACTGACGAACACCAGATTCAACGCGCCCCAGATCGCCAGCAGTAACAGCCAGTACGAGAACGAGCCGCGTTTTTCCGGCTCCCCCGGCTTCAGTGCAAAGTCCGCGCGTGCAAAGAGGCCGATGGCGCAGACAACGCCAGCCACCGCCACCAGCATGGCCACGGCCGCGCCATCGGCCCGCAAGGCGATGCCCAAGGGGGGCGCCCAGTTCCCAAGCACATACACGAGCGGCGTCTTGGCGCCGGCCGCCCAGCGGTCCGCGATGGTGAGTGTGAGCAAGAGGCCCAGCTGCAACGTCCCAAGGGCAACGCGGTACAGCCAGCGTCCGCCGAGCATCAATCCAAGGAGCATGCCGACAAACGGCAGCAACACGATGCCGGCCAGCAACGAGCCGCCTGCGGTGGCTGTCCACGCATCTGCCATCATCGCTCAGGCCCGTCGGGGGAGGGTGCCGGTTCAGACAACGAGGCCGAATCAGACACCTCGATCAACCGGAGCAGCAACGCCACCGTCACCGCCGTTGCGGCAAACGCGACGACGATCGCCGTGATCAGCAAGGCCTGCGGAACCGGATCGGCCGCCATTCCGGCACTGGCACCGCGTTTGGCCAGCGCACCAAAGAGCACGAAGACGCCCGATCCCATGACATTGAAGGCAATGAGCTTTCGCAAAGGATGCGGTTGTGCGATCAGCCCGTACATGCCGATCCCGATCAGCGCACAGGCCGCGAACGCAAACAGCGATTCGATCGTCATGGCGCTGTTTTCCGGCTTGGCGGCCCGTTCATCAGCAACGCCAGCACCAGTACAAGGGTTGGCAGCAGCGCAACTTCGATGAGCAGGATCAGCGGCTTGGCCCATCCTGCGGGGTAGCCCAAAAAGGTCCCCGCTGTCCACAGCCCGAACAGCCCGACCGCGATGAACACCAGCGGTCCCACGACAATGCCGGCGCGAATGCCGCTGCCATCGGTTCGAGGCGTATCGGCCAGAGCCGCCATCTGGACCAGCATCCACATCGCCGCCAGGATCGTGGCACTCTGGAACTTTCCACCCGGATGGTCGGCGCCGGCCCAGAACAGATAGATGCCGATGACGATGCCCAGTGGCGGCAAGACCCGTGCCAGATAGGCCAGAATGCCATTGGGGTCTGTGCTGTACCGTGGCCCCGGGCGGCCGCCCCAGGCGTGGTCGGGTGCGAAGGACCACACGCCAATCAGGGCGATCACAAGCACAATGGCTTCCAGCATGGTGTCCAGCGCGCGAAAGGCCAGCAACACGCCGGTGATCGGATTGCCAACGCTGGTTGCGGGCAGCGCGGTCACGACCAGCGGAGCCAGCGTTGGCGGCTGCTGGGGCAGCATCGTCACGGCGATCATCAGCGCCACGGTGACGCCCAGTGCCAGAAGTGCGGCAACAATGCGGGTACCGTTGCTGGCATGTTCAGATGACAGGGTCGCCTCCGTGCGGCGCAGACGTCCGACCGCACCCAGCAGCAAGGCGCCGGTCAGGCCGCCGCCGATCGCCGCTTCCGTCAGCGCCACATCCATGCCGGCCAGCCGGACCCAGACCAGGGCCAGCAAGAGCCCGTAGGCCACGAAGGCAGCCACGGCCAGGAATGCATCGCGGGCGACAACCGACCATACGGCGAGCCACAGCAGCAGAGCGACGACCACCATGCTGACCACCGGGGCGATCATTGCGGCTCCTCGCGCCGAACCGAACGTGCGATCAACTGCGACACGGCAGCGCTGGAGAGCATCACCAGGAACCAGACCAGGATCAGTTTGGCGGCCGCCAGCAGACCGTTCATCTGCGGCAGCAAGCCGACGACAACCAGCGCCAGTCCCAGGTTGTCCGCTTTGGTCAACGCGTGCAAACGGGTGTAGGCATCGGGAAAGCGAAGCAGGCCGACTGTGCCGGCCAGGAAAAAGAACGCCCCCCCGCTGATGGCAACAACGCCGAAAACGTCCAGCAGGACACTCACGGGGCGTCCTCCGCCTGAGTGGCAGGTTGATCCTGCCGGATCGCGAATTTGACGAAGGCGATGGACGCGAAAGCGCTCAACAACGCCAATGTCATTGCCACGTCGACCACAGATCCATCCCCGGTGGCCGTGCCAACCAGCAACAGGGCACCGATGGCGCCCGTGCCGAGCAGTTGTGCGGCCATCATGCGTTCGGCACGGCCCGGACCGCGTGCCACGCGCACAAGGCCCAGCGCGACCATCAGCACCACAAAGGCTGCTGCCGACAACAGGAAGTCAGCCATGGTGCCCCTGCTCCTGAAGTGCTGGTGCATACACACGCTCTTCGGCCGCCAACTGTTCCTGCACCGGCTGAGCGACATCAAGGCAGTGGAATTCGATGTGGTCGGGACCTTCGTTTCTGGCCACCGAGCCGGGCAGCAGGCTGGCAATCAGTTCGAAAGCACTGCGTGCCGAGCCGGGTGGCAGTTGGGTGCGGTACTGGACGAAGCCGGGATTCAGGTTCACGCGCGGCGCAAAAGCCCGCCGTGCGACGTCAATACCCGCCACCAGCGACTGCCACAGAAAACGAGGCAAGAGCAACAACAGCACCCCCAGGCGAACCCGGCCCCTGGCTGGCGGCAGCAGCCGGAGGCTGATCCAGGCTGCAAAGACGCTGGCCGCCACACCGACAACCAGATGGGACGGTTTGGCGTTTTGGTCGACCACGATCCAGACGCCGAAGTACATCAGGGCACGTCCCAGCAGCGCGCTTCGGTCGTGGGCCGAGATCATGGTGGGCCTCCGAAATCAGGCTGAAGCGGTGTCCGGAGCCGAAGCGGAAGCCACATTGGCGTCCTCTTTGCCGAAGACCGCCATGTAGATGGTCGGCAGGACCACCAGCGTCAGCAGTGTGGCCACCAACAAGCCGCCCATGATGGCAAAGGCCATCGGCCCCCAGAACACGGTGGGCGCGATCGGCAGCAGGCCGAGCACGGTGGACATCGCGGCCAGCATCATCGGCCGAAATCGGTTGGTGGCGCAGTTCAGCACCGCGTCGCGCACGCCCAGGCCGGCAGCGCGCTCCTCCTCGATCGAGACGATCAGAATCACCGCGTTCTTGGCGATCATCCCGATCAGCGCCAGGATGCCCAGGATCGCCACGAATCCCAGTGGCCTGTTGAACACCAGCAGTGTCAACACGACCCCGATCAGTCCCAACGGCAGGATCGCGACCACCATGACCAGACGGCGGAAACTGACCAGCATGACCATCATCGCCAGCAGCATCAGCACGATCATCACCGGCACCACAGCAAAAACCGAAGCCTGCGATGACTGGCTTTCTTCGTACAGGCCGCCGGTCTCAACCTTGTAGCCTTTGGGCAGCTTGGCGCCGAACTCGGCGATCTTCGGCCTCAGTTCGGCCACCACGCTGTCGGGCATCACACCGGGCAGCACGTCGGCGCGAACGGTGAGCGTGGGAACGCGGTCACGGCGCCACACCAGCGGAAACTCCTGGTCTTCGACAAAGGTTGCGAACTGTTTCAGCGGAACCATACGGCCGCTGGGGGTGGGGACCTGGAGCGATGACAGGGTCTGGAACGACGCGCGTTCGGCATCGTTGGCGCGCGCAACGACGTTCACGAGATAGATGTCATCACGCACCTGCGTCACCACGGTGCCGCTGACCGCCGCATGCAGGACACCGGCCAAAGCCGCCGAGCTGATGCCGAGCTGCCTGGCCTGATCCTGGTTCACCTTCACACGCAATTGCCGGGCGGGTTCCATCCAGTCAAAATGCACCTGGCGCGCGCGCGAGTCGCTGCCGATCACCTGGGCCAGATCTTGCGCCAGGCGGCGAACCTGGTCCTTGTCGGGGCCGGTCACGCGGTATTGGAGGGGCCAACCCACCGGCGGACCCAGCTCCAGCGGAGACACACGCGCCACCACTTCCGGGAACTGTTCGGACAACACCTTCTCTAGCTTGACCTGCAAGCGTTCACGCGCCTCCAGATCCTTGGCGACGATGACAAACTGGCCGAAAAATGGGTTGGCCAGTTGCACGTTCAGCGTCAGGATGAAACGGATCGCGCCACGGCCCACATAGCTGCTGAAGTGGTCCACATCAGCGTCCTTTTTCAGTACTTCTTCGAGCCGCTTGACTTGTTCTTCGGTCGCGAAGATCGAAGCGTTCTGGCGCAGTGCCAGATCGACCGTGAGTTCAGGCCGGTCGCTGGCCGGGAAGAACTGGCGCGACACCTGGCCCGACAACAGCAGCGCCACCACGAAGGCGCCGACCGTGATGCCGATGGTCAACCACTTCATGCGGATCGCGCCGCGCAGGAAGGCGCCATACAGTTCGACCAGCTTGCCCGGCTTGGGCTCGGCCGCCTGCTGCTTCGGGGGCTTCAGCATCGCCTTGCCGATCAGTGGCGCGAAGATCACCGCCACCAGCCAGCTCACGATCAGCGAAATGGCCACGACGGAAAAGATCGAGAAGGTGTATTCGCCGGCCGAACTCCTGGCGAAGCCGATGGGCACGAAGCTCGCGATGGTGACCAGCGTGCCGATCAGCATCGGCGCAGCCAGTGTGCGGTAGGCAAACGTTGCGGCCTCGTCGGGGGTGTCACCGGCGCCCAGGCGGCGCAGCATGGCATCCACCGTGGTCATCGCGTCATCGACGAGCATCCCGAGCGCGATGATCAGCGCGCCGAGCGAAATGCGGTGCAGGTCGATGTTGGCAACATTCATCACCGCGAACACGATGGCCATCGTGAGCGGAATGGCGAGCGCCACCACCGCGCCGGGCCGCATGCCCAGACTGACAAAACTGCACAGCAGGATGATGACGATGGCCTGCCACAACGAAGTCATGAATTCGCTGATGGCCAGATCCACCGTCACTGCCTGGTCCGCCACCAGCGTGGGTTCGATGCCCACGGGCAGGCCGGCCTTGATGGCGGCCATCTCACGGCGCACGTTGTCGCCCAATGCCAGGATGTCGCCGGCGTCACGCATTGCGATGGCCAGCCCGATGGCGGGTTTGCCATTGACGCGGAACATCGGTTGCGGCGGATCGGAGAACCCCCGGCGCACGGTTGCGATGTCACCCAAGCGAAAAATCCGATCGCCCGCGACGATGTTCACCGCCTCGATGTCACGCTCGGAGTCGAAGGCGCCCGACACCCGAAGGAACACACGCTCCTGCTCACCTTGCATGGTGCCGGCCGGGCGAACCAGGTTCTGCGATTGCAGTGTCGAGATGATCTGGTTGAGGTTCAGGCGCAAGCCGGCCAGTCGCTCGGTCGAGAATTCGACGTAGATCTGTTCGTCTTGCGCGCCCAGGACCTCGATCTTCGACACATCCGGCACATGAAGCAGTCGCGAACGCGCGGATTCGACGTAATCGCGAAGTTCGCGGAAGCTGAAACCGTCGGCGGTGAACGCATAGATGATGCCGAAGGTGTCACCGAAATCGTCGTTGAAGAAGGGGCCAAGCACGCCCTGCGGCAGCGTATGGCGCATGTCACCGATGTTCTTGCGCACCTGGTACCAGACGTCGGGCACCACTTTGGGCGAGGTCGCGCCCTTGAGGTCGACAAAGATCGTGGTCTGGCCGGCAATGGTGTAGCTTCGAATCCGGTCCAGGTGGTCGGTCTCCTGCAAGGTTCGTTCCAGCCTCTCGGTCACCTGCCTCAGCATCTCTTCGCTGGTGGCTCCGGGCCAGCCGGCGGCAACCACCATCGTCCGGACGGTGAAGGCCGGGTCTTCGCCCCGCCCGAGTTTCAGGAACGACATCGTGCCGGCCACCACGGCCAGGATCATCAGAAAGATGACCAGCGAGCGCTTCTTCAGCGCCCATTCGGAAAGGTTCGGTCCGATCACGATCAGTTCTCGGTCAGGCGGACTTTTTGGCCGGGACGCAAGGCCTGAACGCCTGCGGTGACGACCACGTCACCGGCATTCAGCCCGGAGGTCACCTGTACCGTCGCCGCATCCGCTGCGCCGACCACGATGTTGCGCAGCGACACGGTGCCAGCTTTGGGGTCCACGATCCAAACGGCTGCCTTGCCGTCGGCGCGCATCATCGCGGAGGAGGGCAGCGAAATTCCCGGCGGCGCATCCAGGCGCATGCGGCCTGTGACCGTGCTGCCCAGGCGCATCGCAGCAGGCGGGTCGATCAGACGCACGCGCACCGCAAACGTGCCGGTGACTGGGTCGGCGCGCGGCGCAACCTCGCGCACCTTGCCGGTGGCGGTGATCTTTGGGTTCATCGCCAGCGCGATGGAGAGGTCTTGCGACGAAGCGGCGCCGCGTTTTCCATCCCGTCCAAGGCTGACCGAAATACTGGGGTCCAGTGGCGCCGCGTCCTTGATCTGCGCCGGCACGTCAAACACCGCGTCGCGCGCCCCCTCGCGCGCGACCTGCACGATCATGCGCCCGGCTGAAACCACCTCGCCTGGTTCAGGCCCGCGTGCCGTGACCACGCCCGCCACATCGGCAAACAGACGGGTGTAGCTCAACCGGTTCTGGGCCAGATTGACCTGCCCCTGCACGGACAGCACCTGCGCTTCGGCCGACTGCAGCAAGGCCTTGGCTTGATCGTATTGGGCGCGTGAAACGGCGTTTTCCACCACCAAATCGGCCATGCGGGTGTAGTTGGCGCGGGCCTCGACGAGCTGGGCGTTGGCTCCGGCAAGTTGCGCACGGGCCGATTGCAGTGCACTTTCTTCGTTCTGCGGGTCCAGGCGGGCGATCAGCTGGCCGGCCTTGACGTTGTCGCCGACATCCACCGCGCGTTCGATCAGACGCCCGTCGATCCGGAATGATTGGTTGATCTCGGTCTGGGCCTGCACCGTGCCGGTCAGCACCACGACGCCATCGATGGCACTGGTATCGATGGTCTTGGCCCGGACCGGTCGCACTTCCGGTGCAACGGGATCGGCCGCCTTCTTGCACCCGGCGATCGGCGCGAGGAGCACGCAACTCAGGATCAGACCTGCGCGGGAGGCAGGGGTAAAGCGTTTCGACGCAGGACGTTCAGTCACCTTGCGGCTCCTTTGAAGGCGTTACTCGCCCGGATGGGTGGTTCTGTCTTGATCGTAGCATCGGATTTCGCAGAGGGCGGCGGTGTGCCAGCCTTCTGCTGCGTTCGCCGGAACCCGGCACCTCTTGACTTGCACCAACTCGCAACAGTGGAAACAAACCGGTCGGGCCGGACCGAAACCAAGCTATGCTCCACAGGAGGCGGGCGCCAAGGTTTTTTGGCTCCTGTTGAAGCTGTGCAGCGGACCAAAATCCGGTTGCCTTTCTGGGCTTCGTTTGTGCCCGCTGCAAGCAACCCGGTCGTTGTTGGAGTCGAGACATGAACATTCGAATGGTTTGGACCCTGGTCGCCGCGATGGCAGCGGCTTGGTGTGCGCCGGTTCTGGCCCAGAGCCGAGCCGAACTGCAGCGCATGGACGAACTCGACCGCAAGTGCGAGGCGGCGCGAGACGCCATCTTGCCCGCGATCATCGAGTGGAAGATCGAGCAATGCGTGAAGTACCCGCCGTCGCCGCGTGCGCGACCCATGACGCGGGAACAATGCGTCAACTACTGGAGCGACTTCGGGACCATGCAGCGTCAACGCGCGGCCTTGAATCTGACCGAGTGCGAGGAGGCCTTCGAAGCGCGGCAACAACGGCGCAGGCGTTAGGCGATTCGACGATGTGACCACCAGGGTCCGTGACGGCGGCGATCCGGGAACCGGTTGGGCCACGAACAGGCTCACGAGGCACTCGCCGCAATTGCAAGGATCACGCCCGAAACGGCAAACAAGGCCAACAACAGCGGCCAGACGAAGCGCAGGAACTTGTCGTAGCCGACCTTGGCGATGGCCAGGCCGCCAACGAGCACCACGCTGGTGGGTGAAAACATCAGCGCCAACCCATGACCCATGATCCATGCGGTGATGGTGGTGGCGCGATCGACCCCGGCAAAGTCGGCCAAGGGCGCGAGCAGCGGCATGGCCAGGGCGCCGTGACCGGAACTCGACGGAATCAACATGCCCAGCGGCACGTTGACCAGCACGGTCAGTGTCGTGAACAAACCGGCGGACGCGCCGCTGACCGCCTGTTCCATCGAATGCAGGATGGTACCCATGGTCTGTGTGTTGTTCATGATCGCCGACACGCCGCCGGCCAATAGCACCACCATCGCCGGCCCCATCATGTCCGACGCGCCGGCTGCGATCAGCTTCACGGTCTGTTTTTCGCCCATGCGCGCGACGATGCCGACCACCACCGAGGCCACGATGAACAACATCGACAGTTCCGGGAACCACCAGTTGAGCTCGAACCAGTAGGGTTCGATGCTGGCGACCTCGTGGGTTCCGTAATAGTCGGCCGCGGCGCCGCGACCGCTCAGCACCGCCGACCACGGGATCACCGAGAAAATCATCAATCCGAAGGCGGCGACGGTGATGGCCAGCACGGCTTTCTGGGTCCCGCTCAGCCGCGCGGTGCCCGGCGCGGCGTCACCGGCTTGATGTGCCGTGTCCTCGTTCGGGTCGCCGGCCAGCAACGATGTGGAAGGGTTGCGCTGCACCCGTTGCGCGTAGCGAAGCACCCAGGTCACGGCCATGCCTGTCAGCAGCACCCACAGTAGTAGGCGCAGCCCGATGCCGTCACCGATCGACACGCCGGCCTCGCCGGCGGCAACGCCGATGGAAAACGGGTTGACAGTGGCCGCCATCACGCCAACCAGCGCACCCAGGATGATCATCGCCGCCGTGACCAGACGGTCGTAGCCGAGCGCCGCCATCAACGGCAGGAACAACGCGTAAAAACCCAGCGTTTCCACCGAAAAGCCCATGGTGGATCCGAGCAGCGAGAACAGCACCATGACCGAGGCGATCAGCAGCCAGCCCTTGTCACGCAACCGGTGCGCCAAGGCCGCCACAGCGACTTCCAGCGCCTTGGTCGCGAAGCTCACCGAGATGAAGGCGCCGATCGCCATGATGAAGGTGATCACCCCGATCTGACCGAACAGGCGGCCGACCGTCTCGGTGTCGACGAAGCCCGACTCCGCACTGCGCAGGCCATACACCCCATTGACCGGCGCCAGCACCAGTTGGCGCACTCTATCCGTCGTGCTCAGCGGAGAGGGCGTTTGCTTGTAGGTGCCGGGAATCGGGGACCCGTCGGCATCGATCTGGTACTGGCCCGAAGGAATGAACAGCGCCGCCACCCAGACCAGCAGCGTGACGATCGCCAAGGTCGCCACCGCGCCCGGAAATCGAGAGTTGCTGCGTGGCGGACGGGCGTCGGCCTCGACGTCACTGGCGCTCACCGATTCCTCCAATCTGGTTGGCGCGGTGAACCCGAGCACAAGCCAACTGTTCAGGGCTGGCGTCGGTCAATCGACTCATCACTTGCTCTCCAAAGCCTCCTCGTTCAACAGCGAGAGGATGGCTGTCACGGGTCTCAGAAATCCACCGGGTCGCGGATGATCGGGCAGGTCATGCAGTGGCCGCCGCCGCGACCGCGGCCGAGCTCGGCGCCGACAATGGTGATCACCTCGATGCCGGCCTTGCGCAGCAGCGTGTTGGTGTAGGTGTTGCGGTCGTAGGCGTAAACCACCCCAGGGGAGGCGCACACCAGGTTCGCGCCGCTGTCCCATTGGGTGCGCTCGCGCTGGTAGTCGCTGCCGCCGGCCTCAACCACGCGCAGTTTCTTGAAGCCCAGCGCTTGCGCCACCACGTCGACGAAGGGCTTCTTTTCGGCCACGAACTCCACGCCGCTGGGGTGGTTGCTGGGCCGGTACGAGAAGGTGGTGGTCTTGGCCAGGAAGTCGGGTGCCAGCAGCACGCAGTCGCGGTCGGCGAAGGTGAACACCGTGTCCAGGTGCATCGCGGCGCGGATCTTCGGCATCGCCGCGACGATCACGCGCTCGGCCGCGCCTTTCTTGAACAAAGTTGCCGCAAGTTGGCTGATGGCCTGGCGCGAGGTGCGCTCGCTCATGCCGATCAGCACGTTGCCCTTGCCGATGGGCATCACGTCACCACCTTCCAGCGTGGCAAGGCCATGATCCTGCGTCGGATCGCCCCACCAGACATTGACCTTGCCGGCAAAGTCCGGGTGGAACTTGTAGATCGCGGTGGTGAGAATGGTCTCCTCGTGCCGCGCCGGCCAGTACAGCGGGTTCAGGGTCACCCCGCCGTAGATCCAGCAGGTGGTGTCACGGGTGTACAGCGTGTTGGGCAAAGGCGGCAGCAGGTACTCCGTGGTGCCTGCTGCCTGCTTGACCACCTTCAACGCGTTGCCACCCACTTTCTCGGGGAAGTCGTTGGTGGACAACCCGCCGATCAGCGTCTCGGCCAGGTCGCGGTCGCTCAGGCCTTCGAGGTAGCTGCGCAGCTCGTCGATAAAGCCCAGGCCCACCTGGTTGGGCACCACCTGGTTGTCCAGGATCCATTTCTTGCCCTCGGGCACCGCCACCGTCTCGGCCAGCAAATTGTGCATTTCCACGACCTCGATGCCGCGGTCGCGCATCTTCATCATGAAGTCGAAATGGTCGCGTTTGGCATTCTCCACCCACAGCACGTCGTCGAACAGCAGCTGGTCGCAGTTGCTGGGCGTCAATCGTGCATGCGCGCGGCCCGGCGCGCAGACCATCACCTTGCGCAGTTGGCCGACTTCCGAGTGGACGCCGAACTTCGGCTCGTCCTTCGCGGCCTTGATCTTGGCCGTCGATTTGGCGGGTGCTTTTGTCTTGTTGGTAGCCATGGGGTCTCCTTGATGTGGCTTGTGGGGTGAACGAACGAACGAACTCAGAGCGCCATTGCGCCGGTGGCCAGGCCATAGACGCCATACATCGCCGCGGTCACGATGATGCCGAAGATCAACCAGTCGCTGGTGCCGTTGAACACGGGTTTCCCTTGCTCGCGGCGCGCGATGAAGTACAGGACCGTGCCCGGAGCGAACAGGATCGCCGCGAGCAGGATGTACTTGATCCCGCCGGCCCACAGCATGAAAAGCGTGTACAGCACGGCGATGCCACCCAGCACCAGGTCGCGCTGACGCTCTTCGGGACGCAGGTCGTAGGTTTCGCCGCGGCGGGCGATCATGAATCCGTAGGCCGCGACCAGGAAGTAGGGGATCAGCGTGGTCGCGCTGGTCAGGTTCAGCATCAGCGTGAACGCGTCGCGCGACCAGTAGGTGGTGATCACGATGATCTGGATGATGATGCTCGTCCACCACATCGCGACGTGGGGCACGCCGTTGGCGTTGGTCTTCGCAAATGCCTTGGGCATGTCCTTCGAATTTCCGGCTGCGAACATCACTTCGGCGCAAATCAGTGCCCAGGCCAGGTAGGCGCCCAGCACCGACACCAGCAGGCCGGCGCTGACGAATACCGAGCCCCAGGGGCCGACCACGCTCTCGAGCACACCCGCCATCGACGGCTGGCGCATGCCGGCGATGTCGGCACGCTGCAGCACCGCGTAGGGCAGCAGCGAGACCAGCACCATCAGCCCGGTGACACCGATGAAGCCGACGATCGTGGCCCAGCCGACATCCTTGCGCTCCTTGGCGTAGCGCGAATACACGCTCGCGCCCTCGATGCCGATGAACACGAACACCGTCACCAGCATCGTCGCCTGCACCTGCTGGAACAGCCCGGTGGTCAGGTCGCCGCCGTACAGGTTATAGCTGAACAGGTCGAGCTTGAACGAGAAGAACAGGATGACGATGAACAGCAGGATCGGGATCACCTTGGCCACGGTGACGATGCTGTTGATGAACGCCGCCTGCTGCACGCCGCGCAGGATCAGGAAGTGGAACAGCCAGATGCCCACCGAGGCGACGACGATCGCCACCGCCGTGTTGCCGTCGCCGAAGATGGGGAAGAAGGCGCCCAGCGTCGACTTGATCAGCACCCAGTACGAGACGTTGCCGATGCAGCTGCCGATCCAGTAGCCGAAGGCCGACAGGTGGCCGGGATAGTCGCCGAATCCCGCCTTGGCGTAGGCGAAGACGCCGGCGTCCAGGTCGGGCTTGCGCTCGGCGAGCGCCTGGAACACCCGGGCCAGCATGTACATGCCGGTGCCCGCGATGACCCAGGCGATCAGTGCACCGAGGGGGCCGGTCGCGCTCGCGAAGGTGCGCGGCAACGAGAAGATGCCCGCGCCGACCATGCCGCCCACCACCATGGCGGTGAGCGCCATCTTGGACATTTTTTGTTCAGCCATGCCGTCTCTCTTTCTGGTTGTGTGTGTCAGGAATCATGATACAGGTCAATTTTTCACCGCAAAGGTTGAGGGCGCGGCGCGAAGTCGGTGTGGCCCTCGACGTTCAGAAATCCCTTCGCAGCGTGATCCAGGCCTCGGTCGAGCTGTAGTTGGCCGCCAGGATGTTGCTGCGGTCGCGGACGTAGAGGATTTCAGGGTTCAAAGACCACTTGGGCGCAAACTGCCAGGTCAGCCCGCCGCCGACTTCGTACAGGTTGTCGTTGCGCGTTCCGATGCCCACCAGCCGGTCACCCGGCGCGCCCAGCCGTTCGACGTTGTAGCGGTCGTTCTGCCACCAGAACATGACAAACCCGCCCAGCTTGTCGGTGAAGCTGTAGTTGAGCGACGGCGACAGACCGAAAAAGTTGGCGTCGCCGTCGGCGCGTTGGGTGTTGAACTCCCGACCCGCCTGGCCGGCCAGCGTGAAGCTCGCCTTGCCGTCCAGCAGCGAGCGGGTCCAGCTGCCCGTGGCCTCGACGATGTTTCGGGTGCGCTCGCGCAAGCGGCCCTGGGGGTACCGGCGTTGACGCACCTCCAGCCCGGCGGCCACCTGGTTGTCCGCATCCAGCCGCAGGCGGTAGTTGCCGTAGGCGCCGAAGTCGTTGCGCCAGATGCCATCGCCGCGGTAGCTGGCCCGACCGCGCGCACCGGCAATCCAGTTGCCTTCGCCGACGTTGCGGCTCAGCGCGCCGTTCCAGCGCAGGTCGGAGTCGTTGCGCCGGCCTTGCGCGTCATAGTCTCGGAAGCGGTAGTCGAGGCTACCCACCAGGGCATATCCGCCGTCCATTTCATAGTTCAGGCGGCCACCCACACGCACCGAATAGAAAGGGTCATTTTGTGGGCCGCCACCAATGGAACCGACGCGGTAGTTTCCGTAACCCACCATGGCATAGCCGCTGCTCAGCAGGCGCCGCCCTTGAGCGTATGCGAGCGCGGCGTCGGCGTAGATTTCGGCCTGCGACTCCAGATCGGGCGGCAGGTCGTCGAAGCGCAGCACGGTTTCGAACTCGATCTTCGCGCGGGCATAGTCGCCCAGCGCCATGAAAGCCCGGCCCAGACCGAGGTGCGCTTCAACCGAACCCGGCGATGCGGCCAGGCTGCGTTCGAAAAACTGCATGGCCTGTTCGGCCCGGCCGGCCTTCAGCGCCACCTCGCCCATCAGGCGGTTGAAGTCCGGGTCTGCCACTTTGGCAGGTTCAAACGGCAACAGCAGTTCATAGGCACCCTGGTATTTGCCCTCGGCCATGAGCTGGCGGGCGCGTGCAAGGTCCGGTTCGGCAGCCAGTGCGGGAAAGGCCGTGCCCATGGACGCTGCGACGAGCACGGCGCGCAACCAGGCTGCACGTACACGATGCGGCCAAACTTGTGTCGGTGTATAGGTCGGGTTCATCAAGACTGCGCCATGGGGTGATGAGCAAACGGGCGGGGCCATGCTATCGGCAAAATATGAAAAGCAGAAGGGAAATCCGGGGGCCAAGGCGAAAAGAGTTGCGTTCTTCCCGGTCCAATCCGGTTGCGCGCGCCGCGATTTGCAAGGCAGCGCCCACAAGCTCAGGAAACGCGATGCCGGCCGGAATGTTGGCTACACTGCCACCGCTGCCTGGAGACCGAATCGAGACCGGGCATCAACGTCGTCCCGCGCGTTGTCTGGCCTGAGAGGAGCCTGTTCTATGTACCGTTACCTGCGCAAGCTGGCCCTGCTGTTTTCGCTGTCGCTGTTGCTGGGCACGGCGCCCGCGCGTGCCGCGGATCCACCCCCGTTTACGGTTGAGCAACTGGACCAGATGCTGGCGCCGATCGCTTTGTTTCCGGACGCACTGCTGTCCCAGGTGCTGATGGCGTCCACCTACCCCTCGCAGGTCGCCAAGGCGGCGGACTGGGCCTTCGACAACCGCGACCTCAAAGGCGACGACGCCGTGAAGGCGGTTCAGAACAAGGACTGGGATCCGAGCGTGCAGTCGCTGGTCGCGTTTCCACAGGTGCTCGCGATGTTGCAGGAGAAGCCGCAATGGGTCCAAGACCTCGGTGACGCCTTTCTGGCGCAACCGGACGCGGTCATGGATTCGGTCCAGTTCCTGCGCATGAAAGCCAAGGACGCGGGCAACCTGAGCTCCAATGAGCAGCAGATCGTGACGGTGAAGGCTGCGCCGCCACCGCCACAAACCATTGTGGTGAACGCGCCGCCGCCGCCGACGCAGATCATCGTCATCGAGCCGGCGCAGCCGCAAGTGGTCTTCGTGCCCATCTACAACCCGGCCTTCATGTTCGGCCCATGGTGGCACCCGCTGTACCCGCCGTTCTTCTTTCCACCGCCGCCGCGTTGGGGATTCGGCTGGAGCGTGGTGGGCAGTGCGATCTGGTGGGGAACGGCGATCGGTGTGCGCAACGCGATGTGGGGCGGCGTGAACTGGAACACGCGCAACGTCAACATCAACGTCAACCAGTGGAACAACATCAACATCAACAACCGGATCAATTCGAACGACCGGAACGTGAACTGGAACCACAACCAGCGGAATCGGCAGGGCGTTCCGTACCGAGACGGATTGACCCGCGACCGCATCCAGCAGGCCAATCCGGGCGATCGCATCCGGAGCAACGACTATCGGGGGCGCGAGGATCAGCGCGACCGGGCCCGTGCGGCGCTGTCCGATCGGGTGGGTGCTGAAAACCTGAACCGCGAAGCACTTCGCGACATCGACCGCAGCCAGCTGCCCAGCCGTCCTGGCAATGTCGAGCGGCCGCAGCAACTGCCCAGCCGTCCCGGCAACGTCGAGCGGCCCCAACAACTGCCGAACCGTCCCGGCAACGTCGAGCGGCCGCAGCAACTGCCCAGCCGCCCCGGCAACGTCGAGCGGCCGCAGCAACTGCCCAGCCGTCCCGGCAACGTCGAGCGGCCCCAACAACTGCCGAACCGTCCCGGCAACGCCGAGCGGCCCCAGCAACTGCCCAACCGTCCCGCCAACGTCGAGCGACCGCAGCAACTGCCCAGCCGTCCCGCCAACGTCGACCGTGGCCAGATCCAGGCCCGGCCTGGCGCCGCAAATCAGGCGCAGCACCTGAACCAGAACGCCGCGTTTGCCAACCGGGACAATGCGCTGCGCGGTGCCGGCAATCCGGGCCAGGCCCAGCAGCAGATTGACCGTGGCCGGGCCAGCCAGGCCGCCGCCCAGCGACGCGCACAGTGACAAGGGGTTGACGATGATTGAGATCTCCATGAAGAGCGCTCGCTCTCTTTTGCGCACCGGGGTGTTGGCGGTAGCGGCGATGGCCGCGATGACGGGGCAGGCTTCGGCACAACGGTATTTCCCGTCGCCACAGGCCGCAGTGGATGCGCTGGTCGACAGTCTGGCGACCCAGGACGATGCGAAGCTGCGGGCCTTGCTCGGTCCCGGTGGCGGCGAATTGATCGCGCTCGATGACGTATCGGCCGATGATCGCTACGAATTTCTGGCCGCGTGGGCCAAAGGGCACCGTGTGGTAGCGGAGGGCCGCTCCCGTGCGCGCCTGGTGCTCCAGGACGGCTGGTCCCTGCCCATTCCCATCACGCGTTCGGGCAACGGGTGGTCCTTCGATGCGCGCGCTGGCCGCCAGGAGGTGCAGCTCCGGCGCATCGGTCGCAACGAACTCGCCGCGATTGAGAGCATGCGCGCCTATGTCGAGGCGCAGAAGGAGTTCGCGGCACTCCAGTCCAAGAGCGGCACCCCGGTCTTTGCCCAGCGAATCCTCAGCACGCCCGGCCAGCGCGACGGGCTGTACTGGACCACCGCCCCCGGCGAGCCGCTGAGCCCGCTGGGCCCGCTGTTCGAAGGCACGAACATCCAGGGGGGTTACCACGGCTACAACTTCCGGATCCTCAAGGCCCAGGGCCCTGCGGCGGTCGGCGGTGCCAAGAACTTCGTCACGGGTGGACAGATGACCGGTGGCTTTGGCCTGGTCGGATGGCCGGTCCGTTTCGGTGAGACTGGGGTCAAGACCTTCATCGTCAACCAGGACGGCACGGTGTACCAGAAGTCTCTGGGGCCGAACACCGCGGCCATCGCAAGCGCGATGACCCGCTTCAACCCGGATCCGTCCTGGGAGGCGGTGCCCACGCGCTGAGCCAAGCCAGGCAGGCGGGCTTCAAGCCGCAGTCACGCTGAAAAAAAAGGTTCTTCACGGATTACCGGGGAAGGCTGCTTTGATCTTGAGGAAGAAGTAGTCG
>JADHED010000481.1_pt1 | contig 47951 bp, 49 predicted proteins | sample 8952041 | NCBI WGS metagenome assembly JADHED01 (sample SAMN16124423, study PRJNA663239) | bioreactor sludge metagenome | isolation source: sludge (control) | place: India:Bengaluru | collected 2018-09-08 | reverse complement strand
CCTCAAGGACCAGATCACCGAAGACATGAAGACCGCCATGCGCGCCAAGGACAGCGCGCGCCTGGGCACCATCCGCCTGCTGCAGGCTGCGATGAAGCAGAAGGAAGTGGACGAGCGCATCACGCTGGACGACGTGGCCGTGGTGGCCATCGTCGACAAGCTGATCAAGCAACGCAAGGATTCGATCGCGGCGTTCACCCAGGCAGGCCGCCAGGACCTGGCCGACAAGGAAAACGCCGAGCTCCTGGTGTTGCAGGCCTACCTGCCGGCGCGCCTGTCAGCCGACGAAATCGCCGCCGAAGTCAAGGCCATCGTGGCCGAACTCGGCGCCGCCGGGCCCGGTGACATGGGCAAGGTGATGGGGGCGGTGAAGGCCCGGCTGGCCGGCAAGGCCGACATGGGCCAGGTCAGCGCGGCGGTGAAGGCAGCGCTGGCGGGCTGAGCCCGGCCCTGCCAGGGCGGTCTACCCCGCCCTGGGGCCGACGGGTCAGCTTCCGGCCACTTTCATGCGGTTGATGAGGATCGAGCCGACCGACTTGGCGCCGTAGTTGTAGGTGTCGGCGCCAATCGCCTCGATACCCTTGAACATGGTCTTGAGGTTGCCGGCGATCGTGATCTCCTGCACCGGAAAGGCGATCTTTCCACGCTCGACCCAGAAGCCGCTGGCGCCACGCGAGTAGTCGCCGGTCACGTAGTTCACGCCCTGGCCCATCAGCTCGATCACGAACAGGCCGGTGTCGAGTTTCTTCAGCATCGCGTCGAGGTCGTCGCCCGGCCGGGTCAGGCGCGATGTCATCGTCAGGTTGTGCGATCCGCCGGCGTTGCCGGTGGTTTTCATGCCCAACTTGCGCGCCGAATAGGTGCTGAGGAAATAGCCCTCCACGCGCCCGCCCTTGACCACGTGGCGCGCACGCACGCCCACACCTTCGTCATCGAACGGAACGCTGCCTTTGCCGCGCAAGATGAACGGATCCTCTTCGATGTCGATGTGTTTCGGAAACACCGCCTTGCCCAGCGAATCGACCAGGAAACTGCTCTTGCGGTACAGAGCGCCGCCACTGACGGCCTGAACGAAGCCGCCGAGCAGCCCCGCAGCCAACGGCGACTCGAACAGCACCGGACATTCGGTGGTCGCGATCTTGCGGCTGTGCAGACGACTCAGCGCGCGCTCCGCCGCATAACGGCCCACGGCGCTTGCCGAAGCCAGTTCGTCGGGCGACCGCATCGAGCTGTACCAGGCGTCGCGCTGCATGCCCGAACCCTTGCCCGCGATCGGCGCCACCGACAGGCTGTGGCGGGAACTCGCATAGCCGCCGCGGAACCCGTGGGTGTGGGCGCTGAAAAAATGGCTTTGCTGCGCCGACACGCCCGCGCCTTCACTGTTGGTGATCTTGCGGCTGGTGGCAAGGGCCGCCGCCTCGCATTCGAGAGCCAGTTGAGCCGCCTGCTCGCCGCTCAGGTTCCAGGGGTGGAACAGGTCCAGATCCCGCTGTTCGAGCGCCACATCGGAGGCGTCGGGAAGTCCGGCCACCGGGTCTTCGGCGGTGAAACGCGCGATGTCGAACGCAGCGCGCACCGTCTGCTCGACCGCCTCCGGGGAAAAATCGGACGTGCTCGCATTGCCCCGGCGGTGCCCGACGTAGACGGTGACGCCCAGCGATTTGTCGCGGTTGCGTTCGACGCTTTCCAGCTGGCCTTTGCGCACACTGACGCTGAGCCCGCAACCTTCCGAGGCCTCGGCGCCGGCGTCGGTCGCGCCGATCCGCCTGGCATGGGCCAGCGCCGAGTCGACCAGGTCTTCAAAAAAGGCGCGGCTGTAGCTGAAACCCTGCTCGGCATGGCCGGCTGAGCGCGAAGCAAGGCTGGAGGTGGGTGGTGTCATGGTGGCGGCTATGATACTTGCCGTCCTCTCTGCCCGTTGGCCCGCCCCTTCATGTCCCGCAAACCGAAAAAAGGCTATTACGTCCGCGGCGAGTTCGTCGCCGAAGGCAGCGAGCTCGACCTCGAACTCAAGCGTGAACTCAAGGGCACCAACGAAGCCAGCCGCACGGAACTCAAACGCGAAAGTGAAGAACTCCAGAAGCTCGGCGCGGAGTTGCTGACCCTGCGCGCCGACCTGCTCAATGGCCTGGATCTGCCCGAGAAGCTGCTCGAAGCCCTGCTGGACGCCAAACGCATCACGAACTTCGAAGGCAAACGCCGCCAGTTGCAGTTCATCGGCAAGCTGATGCGCAAGCTCGAACCCGACACCCTGGAGGCGGCCCGCGCCGCCTTGCAGGCGCAGCACCAGGGATCGGCCCGCGAAACCCTGGCACTGCACCGGGCCGAACAATGGCGCGAGCGGCTGATCACGCAGGACGACGCCATCGGCGACTGGCTGCGAGCGTTTCCCGGCACCGATGGCCAGCAGCTGCGCGCCCTCGTGCGCCAGGCTCGAAAGGACGCACCGCCCCCGGACAAGACGGCGGTGTCACAGGGCCTCGCGCCACGCCACGGACGCGCCTACCGTGAGGTGTTTCAGCTGGTTCGCGAGCAGCTTGCAGCCGCCGATGCCGAAACGGCCAGCACCCCGGCGCAAGACCACCCCGCCGGCGAAAATGGCGGACCCTGAAGCAGACATCGCAGGCATCGCGACCGGATGAACCATGGAGCCATGAGCAACCTCGACCCCGTCACCATCGGCATCGTCTCGATCAGCGACCGTGCCTCCACCGGCGTCTATGAAGACAAGGGCCTGCCCGCGCTTCAGGACTGGCTCACGCGCGCGCTGAAAAACCCGATCAGCTTTGCCCCTCGTCTGATCCCCGACGAGGCCGCGCTCATCAGCAGCACCCTGGTCGAGCTGGTGGATGCGGGCTGCTCGCTGATCCTGACCACCGGTGGCACCGGCCCGGCCCTGCGCGACGTGACACCGGAAGCCACGCTTGCGATCGCGCACAAGGAAATGCCGGGCTTTGGCGAGCAGATGCGGCAGATCAGCCTGCGCTTCGTGCCCACTGCGATTCTGTCGCGCCAGTGCGCCGTGATCCGCGACAAGTGCCTGATCATCAACCTGCCAGGTCAGCCCAAAGCGATCCAGGAAACCCTGGAGGGGCTCAAGGACGCGGCAGGTCAGCCCGTCGTCAACGGCATCTTCGCTGCCGTGCCCTATTGCATCGACCTGATCGGTGGCCCGTACCTGGAGACGGCTGACCAGGTGTGCAAGGCGTTCCGACCCAAGAGCGCCATCCGCCCGACGACCTGAAGGACCATCATGCGGCTGCACAGGCACCACATTGAAATGCCCCAACGCCCCCGTGGAGCACGGGGCTTCACTCTTTGGATCGCGTTGCTGGCAACCTCCGTGTCGCTTGGCGTGCTGGCAGCGGAACCGAGCCTGCCCTATACCGTTCAGCCCGGCGACAAACTGATCGTCCTCGCGCGCGACATGCTGGTCAAGCCCGGCGATTGGCCAGAGGTGGCGCGCTTCAACGCGCTGCCGGACCCGGATGTCATTCACCCCGGGCAGACGGTGAAGATTCCGTTGCGGCTGCTCAAGTTTGTACCCGTGACCGGCAAGGTGGTCAGCGTGCAGGGACAGGTTCAGGCGGGCAACGTACCGGCTACAGTGGGTCAGGTGATCGGCGAAGGCAGTCGCATTCAGACTGGCAAGGACAGTTCCGCCGTGGTCGAGTTGCCGGACGGATCGCGCATCCAGCTGTTACCGACGAGCGTGGCCGAACTGGTCGCCAGCCGCGAATACAGCCTGCGCCATCCAAAGTCGCCGGACAATCAACCGTGGTTCGCCGGCATCGTGCGGCTGAGCCAGGGCGCGGTGGAAACCCTGGCCAGCAAGCTGGGACTTCGCGCAACCCCTCTGCAAATCCAGACGCCGACCACCGTGATCGGGGTGCGCGGTACACGGTTCCGGGTTGCGCAGGAATCCGCCTCCCCGAACGCCCGAGCGGAGGTTCTGGAAGGGGAAGTTCGCGCCGACAACACGGCCCAGCAGACCGGCGCCGATCTGCCCAAAGGCACCGGAGCTGTCGTCGACCCAAGGCGCGCGGAGGTCACGGTGGTGCCGTTGTTGCCCGCTCCGGACCTCGGTTCCCGCGAACCGGTGTTGACACCAGCCGATGCGCGAGCCTGGCCTTTGCCGAGACTTGACGGGGCGGCATCTTTTCGCCTGCAGGTCGCCGCCGATGCGCGGTTCGAGCGGGTCTTGCGCGACCGGGTCGTGAACGCAACCGGGACGGCCGACCTGTCCGACGTTCCCGTCGGGCAATGGCACCTGCGACTGCGCGGAATCGATGCGCAGAAACTGGAAGGTTTTGATGGCGAAAGGCGACTGGTTATCGCCAGCACCCTGTTGGTTACCGATTCACTGCTCAGCTTCATCCGCGGGGACACCTGGATGAACTGGAGTCGCGAACTTTCCAATGGCCAGGCCGTCCCTTCATCGAATTTCTCGGCAGACATCAGCACCGACCCTGGCATGACGCGCCTGATTCGCCAGTCCACCAGCAACTCCGGCCCCTTCAATTTCGGCACCTTGCAACCCGGGAAATATTTCATCCGTGTCACCTCACAGGGAGCCACGGCAGGATCGCTCGCCGTCAGCGATACACACATGTTCGAGATTCCCGAGGGTTGGGGTTCGAAGATGATCGACCTGCACTCGCCCCTGCGGCGGATCGAACCGTAACGCAGGGCCCGGAGGCCGGCGCGATTCGGGTCTATTTCCCCACCAGATCGTTGAGCTTGGCCGCCTCGAAATGCTCGGTCAGCGCCGCGTCGCCGGGCACACACTCGCCGGCCGGTCGGTTGGCCGACAAGGTTTCGATCGCGTGCCACAGCAAGGCGATCTGGTGCTCATGGGAGGCGGCGTTGTTGATCAGACCTTTCATCGCCTGCGACAAGGGATCGTCCTCCAGGGTGATGCCGTAAGCCGAGAATTTTTCATGTGCCGGGGTCACGTCGGCGCTTTGGCCCGCCTTTGACGGAATGATCCGGGCCGGAATCCCCACCGCCGTGGCGCCCGCCGGCACCGGCTTGATCACCACCGCATTGCTGCCGATCTTGGCGCCGTCGCCCACCAGGAAGCCGCCCAGGACTTTTGCACCGGCGCTCACCACGACGTCGCGGCCGAGCGTGGGATGGCGCTTGGTGCCCTTGTAGAGCGAGGTGCCTCCGAGCGTGACACCCTGGTAGATCGTGCAGCCGTCGCCGATCTCGGCCGTCTCGCCGACGACGACGCCCATCGCATGGTCGAAAAAGACACGCTCGCCGATGACAGCGCCCGGATGGATCTCGATGCCGGTGAGCCAGCGCGAGACGTGCGAGACAAAACGCCCCAGCCACTTGAATCCATGGGTCCACAACCAATGGGCAGGGCGGTGCAGAACCAGCGCATGCAGGCCCGGGTAGCAGGTCAGCACCTCCCAGGTGCTGCGCGCGGCCGGGTCCCGGTCGAGAATGCACTGGATGTCGGAGCGCAGGCGTGAAAACATGCGTCGAGTCTATCGCGACCCGTCCGGCACTTCGCCCGACGCGGTCATGTCCGCCGGCGGCACCGCCTGGCGGGCCCGGGCCGCCGTCAGACCCATCGCGCGGGCGATGCCGCGCAGGATATGGACCTCTTCCTGGGCCAGCCCTGCGCGGTTGAACAACTGGTTCAGGCGCGGCATCAGCTTCTTGGGCGCGGCCGGATCGAGGAAACCGACCTCCACCAGCGCCTGTTCCCAATGGGCGAGCAGACCGGCCACCTGCCGCGCATCGGCGGCTTCGGCCGCCCCGGTTGCCGCCTGCACCGGCCAGGCGCCCAACGCCAGACGCCATTCGTAGGCGATGACCTGGATCGCAGCGCCCAGGTTCAGCGAACCGAATTGCGGGTTGGTCGGAATGCTCAGCGCCACATGGCAGCGGTAGACGTCGTCGTTGTGCATGCCGAAACGCTCGGAGCCGAACAGGAGTGCCACGCCCTGCCCTGCCGCTCCGGACACGCGGGCCTGCGCCGCCAGGGCCTCGAAGTGCTGGCGCGGCGCCACCGTGGGCGGGCCGAAATCGCGCGGTGTCATCGCGGTGGCGCACAGGTGCGTCATGCCGTCCAGCGCCTCGTCCAGGGTGTCGACGATGCGGGCCTTTTCGAGCACTTCGAGTGCGCCACTGGCGCGCTGGATGGTTTCCTCGCGCCGCAGCACGTTGGCCCAGCGCGGCGCCACCAGCACGAGGTCGTCGAAGCCCATGACTTTCATCGCGCGCGCCGCCGCGCCCACGTTGCCGGCGTGGCTCGTCCGGATCAGCACAAATCGGGTTTTCATGGTCGATGCAACCGCCGGACGCCGGGGCATCGGACGGGTAAAATCAGCCGATTGTCGCCGCCCGCATCGCCGGAACGGTCTTTTGCTCTTCACTCTGCCGGGTAACGGGCCTGCGCCCCTGCCCCGAGGTCAACAATTCATGTCGTCCCCCAACCTGCACCCCATGCTCAACGTGGCCGTCAAGGCCGCACGATCCGCCGGCTCGATCATCAACCGGGCCGCGCTTGACGTCGAAGCGGTCCGCGTTTCGCAAAAACAGGTGAACGATTTCGTGACCGAAGTCGACCATGCGAGCGAAAAAGCCATCATCGAGACCCTGCTGGGCGCCTATCCCGACCACGGCATCCTGGCCGAGGAATCGGGCAGCGAGCACGGCTCGCGCCATGCGGATCACGTCTGGATCATCGACCCGCTGGACGGCACCACCAACTTCATCCACGGATTTCCGGTGTATTGCGTCAGCATCGCGCTGGCGGTACGCGGCAAAGTTGAACAGGCCGTCATCTACGACCCGAGCCGCAACGACCTGTTCACCGCGACCCGGGGCCGGGGCGCCTACCTCAACGAGCGCCGCATCCGCGTCAGCAAGCGCACGCGCCTGAAGGAGTGCCTGATTTCCACCGGCTTTCCGTTCCGCAAGGGCGACAACTTCAACGCCTACCTCCAGATGATGGGCGACGTGATGCAGCGCACCGCCGGGCTGCGCCGCCCCGGGGCCGCGGCGCTCGATCTGGCCTACGTCGCCGCGGGTTTCGCCGATGGCTTCTTCGAGACCGGTCTGCAGCCCTGGGACGTGGCGGCCGGCTCCCTGCTGGTCACCGAGGCCGGCGGTCTGGTCGGCAACTTCACCGGGGAAGCGGACTTCCTGCACCAGAAGGAATGCCTGGCGGGCACGCCGCGCATCTACGGACAGCTGGTTGCCGTGCTCGGCAAATACAGCAAGTTCGCGAGCGCCGGCGACAAGGCCGCCGTGCGCCAGGCCAGCGCGCCAAGCGACGCCACGCAAACGGCTGGCGAGGGTCCGGCCCGCGACGAGGAAGGCCCCGACGCCGCCGAACCCACGCGCGCGGCCGGGCCCGACGACGCGCCGTTCTGACCATCGCGCCATGCATCCACCGCTCGATCTGAGCGCCCACACGCCCATGATGGCCCAGTACCTGGCCATCAAGGCGGAACACCCCGACACCCTGGTGTTCTACCGCATGGGGGACTTCTACGAGCTGTTCTTCGACGACGCCGAAAAGGCCGCCCGTCTGCTCGACATCACGCTGACCCGTCGCGGCCAGTCCGCCGGGCAGCCAGTGGTGATGGCCGGCGTGCCCTTTCATTCGGTCGAGGGTTACCTGGCCCGTCTGATCCGCCACGGGGAGTCGGTGGCGATCTGCGAGCAGGTCGGCGATGTGGCCACCAGCAAGGGGCCGGTGGAGCGCAAGGTGGTGCGCGTGGTGACACCCGGCACGCTGACCGACACCGAACTGCTGTCCGACAAGACCGAATCCATCCTGATGGCGGTTCATCAGGCACCGCGCAACGCCTGCGGCCTGGCCTGGCTGAGCGTGACCCAGGGCGAGCTGCACCTGGCCGAATGCGCACCCGACGAACTGGACGGCTGGCTGGCCCGCATCGGGCCGAGCGAGCTGCTGTTCGGCGCCGATGTCACACCCGCCTTCGAGCAGCGGCTGAAAGCCCTGAAGTCCGCCGCGCGTGACCTGACGCTGAGTCAGCGGCCGGCCTGGCAGTTCGATGCCGCGCTGGGTCAACGCAAGCTGATCGAACAACTGCGCGCCGCCAGCCTGAATGCGTGGGGTGCCTCCGATCTGTCACATGCGCACGCCGCCGCGTCGGCCTTGCTGGCCTACGCCGAACACACCCAGGGACGCGCCCTGTCCCATGTCCGACAGGTGCACGTTCAACGCAGCGACACGCTGATCGACCTGCCTGCGGCCACGCGACGCAACCTCGAACTGGTGCAGACCCTGCGCGGCGAAGAAACTCCGACGCTGTTTTCACTGCTCGACACCTGCATGACCGGCATGGGCAGCCGAACCCTCCGGCGCTGGCTGCTGGAGCCCGCGCGCGACCGTGGCGACGCCGCCGCGCGTCTGCAAGCCATCGACGCGCTGCGCGGCGACCGCGGCGCCGGGCCCTGGCACAACCTGCGCTCGCACCTCAAGGGCATCGGCGACGTGGAGCGCATTACCGCCCGCGTCGCGTTGCGCCAGGTGCGCCCGCGTGAACTCGTGGCCCTGCGCATTGCACTACAAAAATCAGAGCACTTGATGGCTATTGCAAGCTGGGAATCGGTGCTTTTGACCGAAATTTCGCGAGATCTGGCGCCCCCGGAGGGCTGTGCCGACCTGCTGTCGGCCTCGTTGCTGGAGGAGCCGGCCGCGCTGGTGCGCGACGGTGGCGTGATCGCGTCCGGGCTCGATGCCGAACTCGACGAACTGCGTGCCATCCAGACCCACTGCGACGACTTCCTGCTCGACTTGGAGACCCGCGAAAAAGCACGCACCGGGATCGCCAACCTGCGCGTGCAGTTCAACAAGGTGCACGGCTTCTACATCGAGGTCACGCAGGGTCAGCTCGACAAGGTGCCGGACGACTACCGCCGTCGCCAGACGCTGAAAAACGCCGAGCGTTTCATCACCCCCGAGCTCAAGGCGTTCGAAGACAAGGCACTCAGCGCCCAGGAGCGCGCGCTCGCGCGCGAGAAGTGGCTGTTCGAACAGTTGCTCGACCGGCTACAGGATTTCGTCGCACCGCTGACGCAACTCGGCCGCGCCGTGGCGGCCCTGGACGCCCTGTGCGCGCTGGCCGAACGTTCCCTCACGCTGAACTGGTGCGCACCGCAGTTCGTGCGCGAGCCGTGCATCGAAATCCGCGGCGGCCGCCATCCGGTGGTCGAAGCCCGGCTGGCAGAGCTTTCGGCGGGCGCGTTCATCGCCAACGACACCCTGCTGGGGCCCAGGCAACGCATGCAGATCATCACCGGGCCCAACATGGGCGGCAAGAGCACCTACATGCGCCAGGTGGCACTGATCGTGCTTCTGGCCAGCATGGGCTCCCATGTACCCGCCGCCGCGTGCCGGCTCGGCCCGATCGACGCGATCCACACCCGCATCGGCGCGGCCGACGACCTGGCCAATGCCCAGTCCACCTTCATGCTCGAAATGACCGAAGCCGCCCAGATCCTGCACAGCGCCACGCCCCAGAGCCTGGTGCTGATGGACGAAGTCGGCCGCGGCACCTCCACGTTTGACGGCCTGGCGCTGGCCAGCGGCATCGCCGCCCACCTGCACGACCGCACCCAGGCCTTCACGCTGTTCGCCACGCACTACTTCGAGCTCACCGAGTTCCCGGCCAGCCACCACGCGGCCGTCAACGTCCACGTGAGCGCCGCGGAGGCCGGCAGCGACATCGTGTTCCTGCATGAGCTTCAGCCCGGCCCCGCCAGCCGCAGCTATGGCATCCAGGTCGCACGGCTGGCCGGCATGCCGGCGCCGGTGCTGAACCACGCGCGGCACGCGCTGGCGGCGCTCGAATCCGGCGCCAGCGAAAGCCGCGCCCAGGTGGACCTGTTCGCGGCGCCGCCGGAAGCCGCAAGCCTGGCGCCCAGCGCCGTCGAATCGCGCCTGGCGCAAATCAATCCCGACGCACTGAGCCCGCGCGAAGCGCTGGATCTGCTGTACGCCCTGAAAAAACTCACACCCTGACCCTTTCCACGTTGCCAACCCCTTCGGATCCCGACCATGACCTACTGCGTCGCCATCAAACTCAATGCCGGACTGGTGTTCCTGTCCGACTCGCGCACCAACGCCGGACTCGACCAGATCAGCACGTTCCGCAAGATGATCGTCTATGAAAAGCCGGGCGACCGCTTCATGGTGCTGCTCTCGGCCGGCAACCTCAGCATCTCGCAGTCGGTGCGCGAAATCCTGCAGGTGGAACAGATCAAGGACCATGAAGGCGGCGAGCCGATCACGATCTGGAACGCCAGGAGCATGTTCGACGCCGCGCGGGTGCTGGGCGCGGCGGTGCGGCACGTGTACGAACGCGATGCGACGTCGCTGCGCGCCGCCGGCGTCGAGTTCAACGTCTCGCTGATCTTCGGCGGACAGATCAAGGGCGAAGGCATGCGCCTGTTCCAGGTCTATTCGCCGGGCAATTTCATCGAGGCCACGCCCGAGACGCCTTACTTCCAGGTCGGCGAATCGAAGTACGGCAAGCCCGTGCTCGATCGGGTCATCACACCCGACACCCCGCTGGACGAGGCGGCCAAATGCGCACTGGTGTCGATGGACTCGACCCTCAAGTCCAACCTCTCGGTCGGCCTGCCGCTGGACATGGTGGTGTACGAAGCCGACCGGTTCCAGACCGACCGCGTGATGTGCATCGACGAGCAGAACCCCTATTTCCGCATGCTGCACGACAGCTGGGGCCAGAAACTTCGCCAGGTGTTCGACAGCATCGAGCACCCGACCTGGGATGGCGGCGCGACGGACGTGCCGCTGATGGTGGTTTCGGCGCGCAACAAGCCGTTGAAGAAAATCACCTCACCGTCCGAAAAGCTCATCTGAGCTTGCGGCCAGGCTGGCCCTGTCTCACAAAGAAGAAGCGGCCCGTCGCCTTGTCGGGCGCCGGGCCGGGTCCGATGACAAAACCGGTCAGAACTTGTAGGTGTAGGTCACACCCAGGTAGGTCATCGATTGACTCTGGTTCATGTTGACCGTGGTGTTGTCGCCATAGGTGTACGGCGTGCCGTTCCAGCCCCAGGCCCAGTCGTTCGACTGCGCGCGGGCATAGATCAGGTTGGCACCGATGACGCTGTTCTTGTCGAGCTCATACTTGCCGAACAGCTTCAACGCCGTCTGGCGGAAAGTGATCGACGGCAGCCCACCGGTGGCCGCCAGCAGCGCCGCGCTGTCCGCGCCGGCAAAGGTGTCCAGCGACTGCGCATACACGCTCTTCTCGTTGACGTAGGACAGGGTGCCGCCCAGCTCGAGCTTGCCGGTGGGCTTGCCGGTCACGCCCACGCCAGCGGCAGTGTTGGTGGTCTCAAAAGCCATCACCGAACCGGCCGGGCGCGCCTGGTTCTGGGTCTGCTGGCCCCAGGAGGCGTAGGCCGTGAGGTTCCAGGTGTCTGACAACGCGTAGGTGCCGTCGATGCTGTACAGGCTCAGCCGCGTGTTCTGTAGCGCGTAGACCGTCGGCATCGTGTACTTGTTGGTGCCACCTTCGGCGCTGAACTGCAGGGCCAGTTTCTCGTCGGGTTGCCAGTTGCCGAAGAACTTGATCTTTTCCTGCCGGCGATCGGCCAGGGTGGGCGAAAAGATGGCCGTGGACGGGAACGATGACGTGTCGGTGACCTCGGACACGCCGGTGGCGGGATTCGGTCGCAACCAGTTGGAGCCGTTGCGCTGGCTGCCTGAGATGCGCACCGATCCGGTGAAGGTCTCGGACATCACGCGGCGCAATTCGGCCCAGAGGCCGGTCTCATCGGTGTTCTGGCGCAGGGCGCTGACGCCACCCGCGCGGGCCGTCGGCGTGTAGACGCCGCGATCGATCCCGACGTAATCGGCACCGACCGTGCCCCGGATCTGGTTCGCGAACTGGTAGATGGCCTGGAGCTTTCCCGAGACCGTCTGGTCGGGCAACTGCTGGTTGGTGGAAACCGCCGTTCCGGCCAGCACATAGGGCGCGATCGGCGTCTTGTCGTCGCGGTTCGCGTAACGCACGTCAGCCTGCAAGGTCAATTTGGGCATGGGCCGCGAGGTGATGCCCAGCCACGCCAGCGTGCTGTTGACGTTTCCGCCCAGACTGCTCACACCCGTTGGGGCCCCGGTCAGGCCCGAAGCAGCGAAATTCTGGTCCTGCGACGTGTTCGCGTATGACAGCTTGAACGACGCCCGAGTGCTTTGCGCAAGATCGTAGGTGCCTGTCAGCGAAACCTGATTGAACCGGTTGTCGGGCTCCTGCGCGACGGGCAGGTTCAAGATCGACTGCAAGCCGACGCTCAGCGGCAACAACTGCCCCAGCGGGTTGTTCAGGCTACCCGGAACCACCGGATTGAGGGTCGCGTTGTTGTTCTTGTAAAACGAGCCGTAATACGCCACGCTCAGCCGCAGCTTGTCGATCGCGTAATTGACCCTGGCGTCGATCTGGCTCGTGTTGGCATTGATCGCCATCGGCAGCATCAGCGTCGACCAACCGGCTGCGATGCCGGTGGTGCCCTGGCAGCCCGGGGCCGTCGGCGACGGGCAGTTCCATCCGATGCCGAAGGGCCGCGTGCCCTCCTGCTTCTCGGTCTTGACGTCCACCTCGAACTGCAGCGAATCGGTGATCCACTTGTTGAACCCCAGGGTCACGTTGGAGCGCTTGGTCTGCAATTGGGTGTCGTAGCCGCTACCCACCCCGCCAGGCAGGTACACCACCTGGGGCGCCGTCGAGCCCAAACCGTTGATGCCGGTGTTGATGGTGTACGGGCTGGTATGGACGAGTTCACCGTACGACGCCTTGAGCCGCCATTCGCCGGGCTCCGACCAGCTCAGGCCCAGTTCACGCGAATCGTCCAGCAGGTTCGAGCCGTTGAACTTGAACAAGGTCATCGCCTCGGGATCGCGAACGCTGTAGTCGAATCCGAGAATCCCCGCCGCGGCGTTGTTGTTGTTCAGACCCAGTGCGTTGTACTGGTTGTAGATCGTGCGGTTGCCGGCCCCGCCGCTGACGCCGCCGACGCCGAGCGTGATGGACGCGTTGGTGGTCTTGACCTCGCCGGCTTCGGCCTTCGGTTCGTCGGTCTTGCTCTTGTCGTCGCCGGACTGCGCGTAGGCCGACGCCATGGCCGCGAAAACGGCCATCGCGATGACCGAGCGGCGGAATGGGAGTGAGGACTGGAATCGGGTCATGTTGGCTCTCCCTGGTTCACCGTGACAGCAGCGACGGCGTCGGGTTGGTCGCGGCCGGGTTGTTGGACCCGTGCACCTGGGTGTGGCAGTTCATGCAACTGCGGCCCTGCCAAAACTGGACCACGTTCTTGCCGGTGCTCATGTTGGTGATCAGCGGCTGGGTCTGGCCGGGCGCGCGGGTGTAGACGCCCGGCTGCCCGCCCAGCGCACCCACCCCGCCCGCCACGTGTGGCGTGTGGCACGACTGGCACAGCATCGGCGGGCGCGAAACCAGCATGCCCGGAATCACGCTGCCGTGCGGGTTGTGGCAGTTGGCACAGTTCTCCACCACGGGCTGGTGCTGGTTCACAAAAGGCCCGCGCTTGCCGGCGTGGCAGGTGTAGCAGGTCTCGTTGGTGCTGTCCTTCTTCGCCAGCGCCGGGCCGACCGATCCGTGCACGTTGTGGCAATCCGAGCAGGTCATCTTCCCTTCGGGAATCGGGTGGCGCGCGATCAGGTTGACCTGGGTGCGTTGCGCCTTGTGGCAGGCAAAACACACCTCGGCCTGGTCGATCTTGGAAAACACCTTGTCCTTGTTGGTGTGAACCTTGTGGCAGCTGTTGCAGGCCAAATCTTCGGTCTGGTGGCGGCTGCCGGTCCACAGCATCTGCTTCTGCCCGCTCTGGTGGCAGTCCTGGCAGACGGCGCTGCGCTCCGCGGCGCTCAGGTTGGTCTTCTTGCCGAACACGCGATCGGGCGCCGGTCGGTCCTTCACACCCTCCGGCTTCTTGACGTGGGTCGGGCTGGGCCCGTGGCAGGTGATGCAGGTCGGCGTGCGGGGGTTGCTGGCGTCGCCCATGGATCGCTGCGCGAGCTGCTGCGCCGCCGCCGCCATCGGTGGCTTGCGGGCGAATGGCGCGTGCGAGCCCAGCTTGTTGTCGGGCAGGTCTTCCTCGTCATGGCAGCTCACGCATTCGGCCGAAGCGTCGCGTGGGCTGGTGGCGGCCAAGACCGGCGCCGCCAGCCCCAACAGGCACAACCCCGCCATGGTCAACAGATGTTTGATTCGCATTCCTGCCCCTTTGAAAAAAGCGCCGTCTGACTTTGCCCGAACCGGAATTGCAGCCGATCACGAAAAACGGGAGGGCCCGCGAAAGCCCTCCCGTGGTTCAGACCATGGCCGAACTTACTTCTGGCCGTGGACGACGTCCACACCCTTGAAGCCGCCCGGCGAGTGGCAATCGTTGCAGGTCTCGCGTGGGAGACCGGCAATCTGGCCCTGGCTCAAATTCCCGAAGGCCGAGCCGCCGAAGCTGGTGACGTGGGCGATGGCGTTGCTCGAATCGTGGCAGGCCGTGCACGTGGCTGCCTTCGGCGAGATCACCAGCCACGCGTTGGGATCGGCGGTCGTCGCCGTTCCGCCCGCGACGGTCGGCTTGAACACCACGGAACCGAGCGTGCCCAGATCCTGCTTCCACGATCCGTTCACGTGGCAGGTATCGCAGTTCAGTCCCACCTGCGGGTAGGCCACTTCAGCGGCGTAGTTCGCGACGTCACTGGCCAGAACCAGGTTCGGGTCGCAGATCGGCGCCTTGGACAACGGGTTGGCCGGGTTGCAGAACGCGCCGACCACCTTGTTGCCGTGGGTGAACGGGAACATGCGCTTGGAGTTGCCGTGGATGCCATGGATCAGTCGCTTGAACTGCAACGGCTCGTACAAACCACCGTTCAGCGTGAGGCCGTTGGTCATCATGCTGCCGTTGTTGGACCGGTTGGGATCGTGACAGACCACGCAGGCTTCGACCGTGTTTCGGCCACCGCTGTGGAAAGCGCTGTCTACGGTGTTCGAGCCGGTGGTGGTTCCGAGCGCGCCGTGGCAGACGTTGCACTTGTCGTTCGACACAATCGCGCGCCGTGGCTGCAACGAGCCCGTCATCACCACGTCCTTGAATGTGTGCTGCACCACGGTGTTGATCAGCGTCGTCGGCACCACCGGCGGACGCGGATCCGTGGCCGACTTGACCTGCAGTTTCACTTCCTTGATCTGGCCGGTGCTGACCACGCGCGCCGTGCCCAGCGCCGCCGTGAACGTGGTGTTGGCGGGCACCGTGAGGTTCAAGGTGTAGTGGTTGGAGCCGTTGTTCGTGCCGAGGTAGGCATACCCGTTGACGCCGCCACCGTTGTTGTACGCCGAGAACTCAGTCACGCCCTGGAACTGCCCCACCATGTTCTGGTAAGCCAGATAAAAACGCAGGTTGCCGAACTTGGTCTGGTTCGAGCAGCTGGTCGGGCTGGCACACGGCGTGCCGTTGTCGGACTGGGTCAGGTTGTAGGCCGCGTTGTTGTTCGTCGGGTCGGACAGGAAGTACTTGACCGTCACCGTGCTGGTGCCACCGGCCGTCGCCGACGGGGTGTAGGTGACATCCTCGATGTTCATCTTGTACTTGGCCGCGTTCTCTTCGTTCTGGTTCCAGTGCACGCGCTCGGACGAGATGGGGCCGACGTGGCAGGTGGCGCACTGCGAATTGGTGAGGTTCAATGGGTTGCCACCATTGACAAAAGGCGTGTGGGACGTCAACCAGGCCGATCCCGTGCCAGTGGCGTGGCAGGTCAGGCAGGCTTCCTTGCTGACCACTTTCTTCCAGTTGTCGCCCTGCGGTGTGGCCGGATTGCTCGCGGTGTGGCAGCGGGCGCAGTTGCGTAGATCCTGCGGGAAACCGACTTCGGCGTAATCGTGTTTGCTTCCGCCAAAACCCCAGATCTGGTAATGCTCGCCGCCAGGGCTACGCACCGGATCGGCTAGCAGTCGACCCGAATGGATCTTGTGAACCATCGTCGCCATGTTCAGGTTGTTGCCGCTGTTCGCGTCGGTGGTGCCCGGGTTGTGGCACATCACGCAATATTGGGTGTCCACCCGGCCGCCACCGTGAAGCGCCAGCTTCTCGTGACAACCGTTGCACGAGGAGACATCCGCCATCTTGCGGGTCTTGGACGGATCGGTCACGAATACCGACTTGCCGTCGGCGTCGACCGTGAAATCAATGTACGGGTTCACCAGCACCGTCTCGCCGGCGGCGTTCTTGTAGGACAGCTGGATCACCAGGCGGTGGGTCTTGCCGGGTTCGAACACCACGCCGTTGGTCAGGTACTTGACGTTGCTGACCGTGGCCGCCCAGGCCGGATCCTTGATGTTGGCCTGGAACTGGTAGGTGTAGTACCCGTCGGCGTTGTAAACCAGCTGGGACGACAGGCCCAGCGCCGCCAGCGTCGTGGTGCTCATCTTGGGATCGGTCGTCGCCTGGGTGGCCGTCGCCATCACCGGCGTGCTGTTCGGCCCGCTGCCCACGTTGTTCGGGGCCGACGCCGTGGATTCGATGCGGGAGATGTAGTTGACCCACTGGTCCGGGTTGCCATTGGCCGCGGGGATCAGCTTCGAAATCGCGAAACTGACGTTTGAAGTGGCGAGGTTGCTGACCACCTTGCCATCGGAGAACACCGAGAAGTTGACCTTGGCCGCGCCCGTGGCCGGCACCGTGATGGCGGTGACCCCGGCATTCTGAACAACCGTGAAGGCCGAAGACGTGTTGGTGGCCGAATCGTTGCCCGGCACCGCCGCGGCCGCATTGATCTGGTCACGCACCGACGCGCCGGGCGGCGCGACCGGGGTGCTGTCCCCGCCCCCACCGCAACCCGCGATTGCCAGCGCCGCCAGCGCCGCCATGCCCCAACGCATCAATGAATGGCTCACTTCGTTCTCCTTTTACCCGGATGAAACCGGGACTGCCTTCAACCGCGAAACACGCCTGTCCTGCCAGGCCTGAACCGTTGCCGCCACTGCCGAGGGGCTTTACCGCCACCGCTTTGGGCCCGCTCCCGGGTCCCTTTGCTAGCCACAGCCTGCCTAACGACACTGGTTGCGCGAGCTTAATCCTCACGCGCTGTGAGGTTACACCGCTTTCGAGCGGATTTCGTAATTGGTTGAGAAAAATCAATGGATACCCCTCGTACCTCCGCCAGCGCACCGTTGCTTTTCCGACAACACCCAAGGGATTCCCCCGATTCATGGCACTGATCGCCTCATGGAATGCCAAGGGCCTTGGTGCAGCTGTCGGGCCGTGCCCAGCAGCCTGCCCGGACGCGGCCTTTCAGCACGGGGCGGGCCGCAGGGCACGCAAAGATGCTCAGGGCGCCCAGGTCACCAGGCCGGTCCAGGCCGTGCCCAGCACCACGAGCCCGAAGGCAATGCGGTACCAGGCGAAGGGCACGAAGTTGTGGGTGGAGATGTAGCCCAGCAACCAGCGCACACAGATCCAGGCGCTCACGAACGAGAACAGCAGCCCCACCCCGAACAGCGGCACGTCGGCCATCGACAGCAGGGCCCGTTCCTTGTACAGGCTGTAGGCGCCCGCGCCGATCAACGTGGGAATGGCCAGGAAGAACGAAAAATCGGTGGCGGCGCGCCGCGACAGGCCCAGCAGCATGCCGCCGATGATGGTGGCACCGCTGCGGCTGGTGCCGGGAATCATCGCCAGGCACTGCACCAGCCCCACCTTGAGCGCGTCCAGCGGCGTCATGCCGTCGATGTTCTGGATGCGCGCCTCGCTCTGGGGCCTGCGTTCTGCCCACAGGATGATGAAGCCGCCGATGATGAAGGTGCTGGCCACCACCACCGGGGTGAACAGGTGCGCCTTGATCGCCTTGCCGAACAGCAGCCCCAGGATCACCGCCGGAACGAAGGCGATCAGCACGTTGACGGTGAACCGCTGCGCCTGCCGGCTGGTGGGCAGCGCCAGCGCCGTGTCGCGCAGCTTTTTCCAGTAGACAATGATCACCGCGAGGATGGCGCCGGTCTGGATCGCGATGTCGAAGACCTTGGCCTTTTCATCGTCGAAACCCAGCAGGGCACCCGCGAGGATGAGGTGGCCGGTTGATGAAATCGGCAGGAATTCGGTCAACCCCTCGACCACCCCCATGATGGCGGCCTTGACCAGCAGAACAGTATCCACGGACGCTCCAGAAAAGAGCGCCGATTATCGCCGCGGCCGGTGCGCTCACTCGTAACGCAGCGCCTGGATCGGCAGCAGCTTCGACGCGCGGTGCGCGGGGTAAAAACCGAAGAACACGCCCACAAAAGCCGAGAAACCCGCGGCCAGCAGGATCGAGCCCAAGCTCATGCTCACCTGCCAGCCGGCGAAGTAGCCCACGCTCCAGGTGGCGATGGCGCCGAGCACCACGCCGATCGCCCCGCCAATGAGGCTCAGCGTCACCGCCTCGATGAGGAACTGCGCGAGGATGTCGCGCCCGCGCGCGCCCACCGCCATGCGCAGGCCGATTTCGCGCGTGCGCTCGGTCACGCTGACCAGCATGATGTTCATGATGCCGATGCCGCCGATGATCAGGCTGATGCCGGCCACGGCCGCGAGCAGCAGCGTCATGATGCGGCTCGAGGCCTCCTGCGCCTGCAGGATCTCGGTCAGATTGCGAATCGCAAACGGGTCTTCGGCGCCCGGCTGCACCTTGAAGCGCTGGCGCAGCAGCTCCTTGATGTTCTCCTCGGCCACTTTCATGCTCTGGCCCTCGCGCACCTTGACGCTGATGGAGCCGATGCGCTTGAGCTTGCCCGCGGTGCCACCCTGGATGCGGTTGCGGTAGGTGGAAATGGGCACGATCACCACGTCGTCCTGGTCCTGGCCCATGGAGTTCTGGCCCTTCTTGGACAGGATGCCAATGACCGTCACTGGGATCTTCTTGACCCGGATGACCTGATCGAGTGGGTCTGCGTCGCCGAACAGCTCGCGCGCGACCGTCTGGCCGATGATGGCCACCTTGGCCGAACCCTGGATGTCGGCGGCATCGAAGGCCCGGCCGCCTTCCAGCGGCCACTCGCGCGCCTCCAGGTAGTCGTTGGTGGTGCCGAAGATCGAGGTGCTCCAGTTGGTGTTGCCAGCCACCACCTGCGCGCCGGTGCGCGAGCTCGGCGCGGCCACCTGCACCTCGGGCACCTCGCGCGCAATCGCCAGGGCGTCCTCTTCGGTCAGGCCCTGCCCGGTCTGGGCGCCCAGCCGAACCCCGCCCGCGGTGATGCCGCCCGGAATCACCAGCATGATGTTCGAGCCCAGCCCTTTCATCTGCTCCTGCACCCGCTTCGTGGCGCCGCTGCCCACCGCGATCATCGTGATCACCGCCGCCACCCCGATGATGATGCCCAGCATGGTCAGGATCGAGCGCAGCGTGTTGGCCGCGAGCGCACGCAGCGCGATGCGGAACGGGGCGAAGAAATTCAAGGCACTGCTCCATGAACCGAGCGGGAATCGGGGTCAGAGCCCGATTCCGTCGAGGTCTGGCTGCCAACTGGACGTTCGCCGTCCGGAATCGGGATCCGACCCCCATTCCCTTGAGATAAATTGGGGTCAGACTCCAATTTCCCGGCAATTCGGCCGCCATGCCCCGCCTGGCGCCGGTCTTCGACGATTTCGCCATCGCGAAACACCAGCTTGCGCCGCGCCCAGGCCGCGATGTCGGTTTCGTGGGTGACGATCACCACGGTCATGCCCTGCCGGTTCAACTCGGTCAGCAAGGTCATGATGTCCTCGCTGGTCTTGGAATCGAGCGCGCCGGTGGGCTCGTCAGCCAGGATCAGCGCCGGGTCGTTGACCAGCGCGCGCGCGATCGCCACGCGCTGCTGCTGGCCGCCCGACAGCTCCGACGGCGTGTGCCCGCCCCGTTCACCCAGGCCCACACGTTGCAGCGCCGCCTGGGCCTTCTCGCGCCGCTGCGCCGCCTTGACGCCGGCGTACACCATCGGCAGTTCGACGTTTTCGAGCGCGCTGGTGCGCGGCAGCAGGTTGAACTGCTGGAACACGAAGCCGATGCGCCGGTTGCGGATCGACGCCAGCGCATCCGGCGCCAGGCCCTCCACCTCCTCGCCCGCCAGGCGGTATTCGCCCGAAGTCGGCAGGTCCAGGCAGCCCAGGATGTTCATCAGCGTCGATTTGCCCGAGCCCGACGCCCCCATGATGGCCACGAAGTCGCCCTCGGCGATGTCGAGCGATACACCGCGCAGGGCATGCACGGTCTGGTCGCCCATGGTGTAGGTCTTGACCAGGTTGCGCGCCTCAATCAGCGGCGCCGCGGGCCGGACCGTGGGGATCGGGCTGTCGGTCATCGGGTGATTCCTGTGGCGATCGGATCAGGCTCAGAACGGCATGCGCGGGCCGGTGGTGGCCGGCCGTGCCGGTTGCGCGGGCGCACCCGGGGTGATGGTGCCGGTGATGACCACCGCGCCCTCCTTGAGCACGCCGGCGTCCGGTGAACCCGGCGGCACGATCAACTCGGTGCTGGTGCCATCGGTGATGCCCAGGCGCACGTTGAACGCCACCGGCTTGCCATCGTCGCCCATCAGGTAGATGCGCCCCCGGGACGCCTGCCGGCTCGCCGCCTGCGCCACCAGGGCAGCGTACTTGGGCTTCTGTTCGGGTGTGAGCACGTCGCCGATGCGGGCGCGGATGTCGGCCATCAGGCGTTCGCGGGCCTTCGGGCGCTCCTCGGGCGCCAGGTCGCGCAAGGTGGCGAACTTGGGCCGCACATCGGCGTAGATCGCGTCGACCTTCTCGATCTGCGACGGCGTCAGCGCGAGCTCGGCCACCAGGCGGTTGCGGAACTCGGAGGCCGCATTGCCGCCGCCCCCGCCAAGCCCCGGGCCGGCGTCGGACGGCGCGGGCGCAACGGGTGCTGCGGCTGCAACCGATGCCGCAGGCGCCGCGGATGCCGCCGCTGCCGGTGCAGCGCTCACTGGGGCGCTTACAGGCCCCCGGGGTGCCGCCGAAGCCACTTTCTGGGGATCTTTCTGATCACTTCCCAGCTCCGGACGGCCACCAGCAGCTATCGGTTTTGTAGCATCTTGCGGACCACTCGCAGCAGCCGCCGGCGCGGTCCGCGCGCCGCCCTGGCCTGCCTGCGCCTGCATGGCCTCGTATTTCGTCTTCTGCGCCGGGCTCAGCATGGCGGTGATCTTCGCGCGCATTTCGGCGCTGACCTTGTCGCGAGCCGCTCCGCGCTCTTCCTCGGGCAGGTCGCGCAGCGCCACGAACTTCGGGCGAAGCTCGGCCGCAATGGCGTCAAGCCGGGTCTGCTGGTCGGCGCTCAGTTGCAGCTCGGCCACCAGCCGTTCCTTCAGCGCGGCGAACCCGCCGCCACCGCCGGCTGGCTGGGCCACGGCCTGGCCAAGCCAAGTCCAGCCCGTCGCGCTTCCGGTGCGCGTGGAGGCCGGCGCCGACGCGCCCGAGGCCGCGCCCTGGGCCGGCGGCGCGGCGGGCTCCACGCCCGCGATGCGCACACGCAGCGCCGCGTTGGGCACCTTGAGCACGTTCTCGCGCGAGTCGGTCACGATGCGCACGTTGGCCGTCATGCCCGGCACCAGCCGGTCGCCGACGTTGGAAAAACCCACCACCGCCACGTAGGTCACCACGTTGGCCACGTTCTGCGCCGCCTTGCGCACCTGGCGCACCGTGCCCTCGAAGGTCTGGCCCGGAAACGCGTCCACTGTGAACGTGGCCTTCTGCCCGGTGCGGATGCGGCCCACGTCCGATTCGTCGATGCTGGCGTCCACCTGCATGTCGCTCAGGTTCTGGGCGATCACGAACAGCTCCGGCGCCTGCAGGCTGGCGGCCACGGTCTGGCCTTTTTCGATTGCGCGCTTGATCACGATGCCGTCCACCGGCGAGGTGATGCGGGTGCGCTGCAGGTCAACCCGGGCCTGGGCCAGCGCCGCCTCGCGCTGCGCCACGTTGGCCTGTGCGGTCTTGATCTGGGCCTCGGTGACGCCGGCCTGCGCCTGGGCCAGCTTCAGCGATTCGGTGGAGGTATTGACCAGCGCGCGCGCCTTGTCGGCCTCGCTCTGGGCGATGAACTGTTTCTCCACCAGGCTTTGCTTGCGATCGAAGTCGCGCTGGGCCTCGTTCACATCCACCTGCGCCCGCGACACGCTGGCCCGGCTGGCCAGGGCGTTGGCCTGCGCCGTCAGCACGGCGGCGCGGGCTGCGTCCACATCGGCCTGGGCCGAGCGCACCCGGTATTCGAAGGTCTCCGGGTCAATCACCGCGATCAGCTGGCCTGCCTTGACGATGGAGTTGAAGTCGACCAGCAGTTCCTTGATCTGCCCGGACACCTGCGTGCCGACCGACACCTGGGTCACCGGGTTGACCGCGCCGCTGGCCGACACCGTGGCCAGCAACGAGCCGCGTTCGATCTTGCCGGTGCGGTACTGCACCTCCGCTTCGGCGTCGCGCTGCCACCACCAGGCACCGCCACCGGCCAGCGCCAGCGTCACGGCGCCGGCGATCAGGTAGGTCTTTTTCATACGGCTCATTGTAGGAAAGCGGCCGGCACGCGCGCCGCTGGCGCGTGTCCGGCGTGTAAAGAACAGGCAAAACACCGCGCCCCACCCACGCCGCTGGCGCGCGCTGCGCGCAATTCACGCCGCCTGGGCGCATTTCGTCGCATCGCGCTGGCAGCCAGCGCGGGCCGCCGGCACAGTCACGCCATCGACACGAAACACCGCCACGGAGACCACCATGCAACTCACCCCCGTCATCGCCATCCACATGACCGCCGCCCTGGGCGCGCTGGTCACCGGCCCGGTCGCCCTGTGGGCCCGCCAGGGCGCGGCAAAACGCCCACGCCTGCACCGCGCCTTCGGCTACGCCTGGGTCACGCTGATGCTGGCCACCGCGATCTCGGCGCTGTTCATCCGCGATTTCAGCCTGCCCAACATCGGCGGCTACACGCCGATCCACCTGCTGGTGCCGGTCACGTTCGCTGGCCTGTTCGGCGCCTTCTGGTTCCTCGCGAAGAAAAACATCGAAGGCCACCGCAAGACCATGCGCAACCTGTATTTCCAGGCGTGTGTCGGCGCCGGCGTCTTCACCCTGCTGCCCTCGCGATACCTCGGCCAGCTGGTCTGGGGCCAGTGGCTGGGCCTGACCTGAGTGCCAGCCCGGCCACAAGCTATCCGCCCTTGACTTCACCACCCACCGGAGATTCCACCATGCTCATCCAGCTCGTCACCCAACATCCCGAAGCCATCCCCTCCATCGTGCGCGGCACGCCGAACTGGGTCTGGGCCCTGGCGACCGCGCTTGCGGCGCTCGGCATCAGCCAATTGTTCGCCCGCCGTGCCAGCCTGACCCGCGTGCTGGTCATGCCCGCCGCCATGCTGGCCTTCGCGGTCTACGGCATCGTTTCGGCCTTCGCGGTACCCGGCCAGTCGGCCGCGGTGCTGACCGGTGTGTTCGCCGCCTGGATGGCGACAGTCGCCGCGACCCTCGGCCTGCTGTCAGGTCTGCGCGCCCCGGGCACGGCACGCTACCACGCCGACCGGCGCGAGTTCGAACTGCCCGGCTCGATCGTGCCGTTGCTGCTGATCATCGGGGTGTTCCTGACCAAGTACGCCGTGGGCATCGAAGTGGCGATGCAACCGACCCTGCCGCGCGACGCCGCGTTTGCGCTGTCGATCGCGGCTGTCTACGGCGCCTTCAACGGCCTGTTCGCAGCCCGCGCAGCCGCGCTCTGGCGCCTGTCGCGCCGGGCCAGCCCGATCCTGGCGACCGCCTGAAACGGCCACCCACCCGTCATACCCCCCGCTTTCACCCAAGGAGATCCTGATGTCCACCCTGATCCATACCCGCCCCACGATGAACCCGGCTCGCGACAGCGAGCTCGAACGCCTGGCCCGCCGACGTGCCAGTGCCCGCCTGGGCTGGTATGCCCACGCGATGGTCTACCTGGCCGTCAACGCCGTGCTGATGCTGATGGCGTTCGGCACCGGGCGCACCTGGGCCCTGTTCCCGGCACTGGGCTGGGGCCTGGGCCTGGTGCTGCACGGGCTGGGCGTCTGGCTGGGGTTGGGCGGTGGGGGCCTGCAGCAGCGGCTTATCGACCAGGAACGCGCCCGCCTGGCCAGCCAGCGCGACCCGTGGTGAACCGGGCACATCCGATGCGCCGCCTGTTCCGCGCCGTCCTGCTTGGCGCCCTCGCGCTGGGCGCCGCCCTGGCCCAGGCCACCATGGGCCTGACCGAGCTGCCCGGCCTGAAGGGCGACGGCCCGGTCACCGTGTTCTACCCGTCCGACAGCCCGGCCGCCCCCGTGGCGCGCGGGCCGTTCAGCCCCAGCGTGGCCTTGAACGGACGTGCCATCGCCGGCAACCGGCGCCTGGTCGTGTTGTCGCACGGTTCCGGCGGGGCCCCCTGGGTGCACACCGACCTGGCACGCGCCCTGGTCGAGGCCGGCTTCGTGGTCGCCCTGCCCGAGCACCGCGGCGACAACCACCGTGATGCCTCCTCCCCCGGCCCCGACAGCTGGAAGCTGCGCCCGGCCGAAGCGTCGCGCGCCATCGACGCCGTCGGCCGCGACGCGCGCTTCGCCCCGTTGCTGGATCTCGCCAGGGTCGGCGTCGTCGGCCAGTCCGCTGGCGGCCACACCGCGCTCAGCCTGGCCGGCGGGCGCTGGTCGCCGGCGCGCTTCCTGCGCCATTGCGAAGCCCACATCGCCGAGGACTTCAACGCGTGTGTCGGCACCTTTACCCTGCTCAACGGCGGCCTGTTCGACGGGCTCAAGCGGTCGGCGGCGCTCGGTGTACTGCGCCAGCGCTTTGACGACGAAACCCTGTTCGACCACCACGACCCGCGTTTCGCCGCGGCGGTGGCCGGCGTTCCGGCGGCCGCAGACTTTGACCCGGCTTCGCTGGCGCGCCCGCGCATCCCGCTGGCGCTGGTCACCGCCGGGCGCGACCGCTGGCTCACGCCGCGCTGGCACAGCGACGCGGTGTTGACGGCCTGCACCTCCTGCGAACGCATTGCGCACCTGCCCGATGGCGGGCACAGCATCCTGCTGTCGCCGCTGCCGCCGCCAGAGGTGCTCGGCGCGGTGGAACGCCAGCTGCTGGCCGACCCCGCCGGCTTCGACCGCGGCGTTCTGCCGGACGTCGACCGCAAGATCGCGGCCTTCTTCCGCCGGCATCTGCTGCCCTGAGTCCCGCGCATGGCCACCCGTTTCCAGCCACGGTACCGAACCATCCTCCACATGATCACCGCATTTGTCCTGCTCGCGCTCGCCCTGTTGCTCGGTCTCGCCGCCGCCATCGCCTGGGGCGGGCCGCAGCCCATCGCGGCGCTGGCCAGCATCAACGAACCTTTCGCCAGGGTGGACTACGCCGCCTTGCCGGCACCCCGCCACTACACCGCCCGCGACGGCACGCGACTGGCGTGGCTGCATTACCCGCCCGCCACCCAGCCACCCACCGGGCGTCGCATCGTGCTGGTGCATGGCTCATCGGCCCGCGCCCGTTCGATGCACGTGCTGGCGATGGCGCTGGCGGGCGCCGGCTTCGAGGTGGCCGCGCTCGACCTGCGCGGCCACGGCGATTCGGGCTCACGCGGGCACGCCGCCTACCTCGGCCAGCTCGAAGATGACCTGGAGGATTTCCTGCGCGCCGCGCCTTACCTGGGCCGCAGTACCTTGCTGGGCTTTTCCTCCGGCGGGGGCTTGGTGCTGCGTTTCGCGGCCAGCGAGCGCCAGGCGCTGTTCGACCGCTACGTCCTGCTGTCGCCCTTCCTGCACCACACCGCGCCCACCAACCGGCCGGCCAACGGCGGCTGGGTGTCGGTGGGCCTGCCGAGGTACATCGCGCTCACCGTCCTGAACCGCTTTGGCATCACCGCCTGGAACCACCTGCCCGTGATGCGTTTCGGCCTGAACGACGCGGCGCAGGCGCTGCTCACGCCCTCTTACGACTACACCCTGGCCACCAACTTCCGGCCCAACGACGACTACCAGGCCGACATCCGCCGCCTGCCCGCCGGGGTTCGCCTGCTGGCCGGCACCGACGACGAGCTGTTCGAGGCCACACGTTTCGACGCCGTGTTCGCCGACGCGGGCCACCCGGCGGCGGTCGCGCTGATCCCCGGCGTCAACCACATCGGGCTCACACTGGCGCCAGCCGCGGTGCAGGCGGTGGTGCGGGCCTGCGCGGAATGAACCCGTCACAGGCCTAGAATCGTCCGCAGCCCCAGAACAAGCCCTTCATGACCGCTCCCCTTTCCCCCGAACAACTCGAACGCCTGGCACGCAAGCGGGCGGGCGCCAAGCTGGGCTGGTACGTGCATGCGATGGTCTACGTGCTGGTCAACCTGGTGCTGTGGGCGATGTCGATGCACGGCTTTGGCAGCCGCCCATGGTCGGTCTTTCCGCTGCTGGGCTGGGGCCTGGGGCTGGCGCTGCACGGCATCTCGGTCTTCATGCTTGGCACCGGCAGCGACCTGCGCGAGCGCCTCGTGCAGAAAGAACGCGAGCGCCTGCAGCGCCGGCAGGGGCCCGGCGGCACGCCGTGAAGATCGACCCGATCTCCAAGCTGCAGCACCTGCTGCAGGTCATGGCCTTCTGCCTGGGCGTGGCCACGCTGCAAGTCATCTTCATGCCCGAGCGGCCCTGGGCGCCGCCGGTGGCGTATTCGCTGGCTATCGGGCTGTTCACCTGGGCCATCATCGACCTGGGCCGCCACCTCTTCCCCTCGGCGGCCGAGACCGGCTGGCCCTCGGGCCTGGCCGGGCCGCTGCTGGTGGCCGCTGGCATCGCCGTGGGTTACCTGCTGGGCAACGCGCTGGCCGACCTGGGCTGCCGCACCTTCGGCTGGTATGCCGGCGCGCCCCCGCTGGACCGCGCCACGGAGCTGCGCAACTCGATCCTGATCACCGTGCTGGCGGGCGTGGTGGGCAGCTACTACTTCTACGCCGCCAGCAAGAGCGCCTACCTGGAGCAGAAGATGCAGCAGGCCGACCGGCAGGCTGGCGAAGCCCGCCTGAAGCTGCTGGAGACGCAGCTGGAGCCGCACATGCTGTTCAACACGCTGGCCAACCTGCGCGCGCTGATCGGCGTCGACCCGCCGCGCGCCCAGGTCATGCTGGATCACATGATCCGCTACCTGCGCGCCACGCTCAGCGGCTCACGCGCCACGTCACACCCGCTGGCGGCCGAGTTCGCGCGGCTGGAGGACTACCTGGCACTGATGGCCATCCGCATGGGCCCGCGCCTGCGCAGCACCCTGGCGCTGCCCGACGACCTGCGCGACGTGCCGGTGCCGCCACTGCTGCTGCAGCCGCTGGTGGAAAACGCCATCCGCCACGGCCTGGAGCCGCAGGTGGACGGTGGCCACATCACGGTGCGCGCCCTGCGCGACGGCGCCAGCATCGTGCTGGAGGTGGCCGACACCGGCGCGGGCTTCGACCCCTTGGCGCCCGTGGCGTCCGGCGGCAGCCGCTTCGGCCTGGCACAGGTGCGCGAGCGCGTCGCCACCGCTTACGATGGTCAGGGCCGCGTGGAACTGAACGCGACGCCCGGCCAGGGCACGTTGATCCGCATTCACCTGCCGGCAGCGCGGACCGGGGGCTGACATCAAAGAAAAGGGGGAACGCATCATGACCTGGGACACCATCGTCATCGGCTCCGGCATCGGCGGCCTCACCGCCGCGGCCGCCCTGGCCCGCTGCGGCCAGCGCGTGTTGGTGCTGGAGCAGCATTTCGCGCTCGGCGGCATGACGCAGACTTTCGAGCGCCAGGGCTTTCGCTTCGCCACCGGCCTGCACTACATCGGCGGCGTGGGCCCCAGGCCCGGCGCCGGCGGCAGCTTCGGACGCCTGTTGAACTGGCTGGGCGACGGCAGCCTGCAGTTCGCGCCGCTGCCAGAGCATTTCGACACCGTGCGCCTGCGCGATGCGTCGGCGCCGAACGGCGAGTTCGTGTTCGGCTTCGGCGCGCCGGAGTCGGACAACATCGCACGCCTCAAGGCTTTGTTCCCGGATGACGCGGCGGCACTGGACCGCTATGCGCAGGACTTCCGCAAGGCCACCCGCGCCGCAATGCAGGCCTACCCCCTGCACGGCCTGCCCAAGCCGGTCGCCACGCTGCTCGGCTGGGTGCGCGGCGGCGCCCTGCGCAAGGCCGCGCAGACCACCGTGGCGCAGGCCGTGGCCGGAATCCAGAACCCCCTCTTGCGCCAGCTGCTGGCCGCGCGCGGCGGCGACTACGGCCTCGCGCCGGCCGAGGCGCCGCTGATGCTGCACGCGGCGGTGCTGGGCAGCTACACCCACGGCGCCTGGTACCCGGTGGGCGGGCCGCAGCGCTTTGCCGAGAGCCTGGGCGCCACCGTTCGCGCCGCCGGCGGCGAATTGCGCACCACCACCACCGTGGCCGCCATTGCGACCGATCGCGGCCGCGCCTGCGGGGTGAAGCTGCTGACCGGCGAGGTTGAACACGCCAAGGCCGTGGTTTCGGCCATGGGCGCGGCCAACACCGCCCGCGCGCTGCCCCGCGACGCCGCACCCGGCTGGCAGGCGGAAATCGCCGCCATGGCGCCCAGCAACACCTACGTGGCACTGTTCCTGGGCTTCTCGGGCGACCTGCGCGAGGCCGGCATCGACGGCGCCAATCACTGGATCTACGAGACCCCGGCCGGCCCCGACGCGCTGAACTGGCACGACCCGACCGACGCCGACGCCCCCTCGGTGTTCGTCTCGTTCGGGTCGGTCAACGACCCCGCCCACACCGGCGGCTTCACGGCCGAAATGCTCGCACCCTGCGACTGGGCGGCGTTCGAGCGCTGGAAGAACTCGCGTCTGGGCCATCGCCCCGAAGACTACGAGGCCACGAAGTCGTGGATCGAAGAACGCCTGCTGGCGCAGTTCAAGCGCCTGTTCCCCGCGCTGGCCGAGCGCGTGGTCTTCCACGAGCTGGCCACGCCGCTGTCGCACGCGGCGTACGCGATGGCCCCGCAAGGCGGCATGTACGGCCTGCGCATGACGCCCGAGCGTCTGCTCGACCCCGCGCTGCACGTGCGCACGCCGGTGCCGGGCCTGTTCCTCGGCGGGCAGGACGTCACGAGCCTGGGCATCCAGGGCGCCGCCATGGGCGGCTTCATGGCGGCCGCGTCGATCGAGCCGCGGCTGTGGAAGCAGATGTCGCGTTGAAGGCCGCCCCATGAGCGCAGCACCGAACCACCTCAAACAAGTTCGCACCGCAGTGCACCGCACGGAGCTTGCCTGGTGAACACACCCGTCCCCACCGCCCTGATCGCCGAAGACGAACCCCTGCTCGCCGCTGCGCTACAGACCGAGCTGGCCCGCGCCTGGCCCGAGCTGCGCGTGCTGGCCACCGTGGGCGACGGCCTGTCCGCCGTGCGGCAGGCACTGGCGCTCAGTCCCCAGGTACTGTTCTTCGACATCCGCATGCCGGGCTTGTCCGGCCTCGAAGCCGCCGCCGAACTGGCCGACCAATGGCCGGCCGACGGCGCCCCCTTTCCGGCACTGGTGTTCGTGACCGCGTTCGACGAATACGCGGTGCAGGCCTTCGACGCGCAGGCCGTGGACTACCTGCTGAAGCCCGTACAGCCCTCCCGGCTGCAAAAAACAGTGGAAAAACTGAAGAAAGCCATCGCAGATCGGCCACCGGCAGCTATCGAAACAGAAGCAACGCTGGAGCCCGTCCTCGCCCGCCTGCGTGGCCTGCTGGCCGCCGAAGGGGGTCACGCGGCGCCGCGCCTGGGCGCCATTGCCGCCAGCCTGCCCGGCGCGTTGGGCGCGTCGATCCGCATGGTGCCGATTGACGAGGTGGCGTATTTCGAGGCGGCCGACAAATACCTGCGGGTGCTCACCGCCGGTGCCGAATACCTGATCCGCACGCCATTGAAAGAGCTGCTGGCCCAACTGGACCCCCAGGTGTTCTGGCAAATCCACCGAGGCACGGTGGTGCGCGCCAGCCTGATCGACACCGTGACGCGTGACGAAGCCGGCAAGCTGAGCCTGAGCCTGCGCGGCCGACCCGAACGGCTGGCGGTGAGCCGGCTCTACGCCCACCTGTTCCGGGCGATGTGAGCCGCCCGCCGGGGTGAATCAGGGCCCGTAGCCGGTCTGTGGCGAGGCGCTCTGGAAAGCGACACCCTGGCCATAGGACGGCCAAGCCACCGGGCGCGGCCCGTGCGGGTGGTGGTGGCGCACCCAGCCGCGCGGCACCGGGCGGTACACCACCGGCGCCGGCACCACGACGCGCGGCGCGCGATACACCACGGGCGCGGGTTGTACCCACACCGGTGCCGGCTGCACCACCACGGGCGCGGGTTGCACCCACACCGGCGCGGGCTGCACGAACACCGGGGCCGCGGCGACGACCGGCGGCGCGCTCGCCACGCCCACCTGGATGCCCGGCGCGGCCACACCCACCGACCAGTAGACATTGCTGCCGGCCTGGGCCGCGCCCGCGGCGGCCAGGGCCGCCAGGCCGACGGTGGCCAGCGCGGCAATCCGCGCCGCGGGAGAGGTCAGGAAAGAAAAACGTTGAAGCTGCAAGCGCATGACGGTCTCCTGGTTGTTCCGTGCCTCGCGCCATCTGGCGCATCGGCTACCGGTCTAACGCCGCTGGCGCGATTTCGGTTGGCTTCCGATTTGTAAAGCCGGCGCGGGGATCGTCGCCGGATGTAACCGCCCCGCGCTTGGTTTCAGCGCACCAGGCTGTGCAGCACCCAGCCCGCCGCCGCGGCCACCACCACCAGCACCGCTGTGACGACCGTGCCACGCCCGGACCCGGGCGCCGGCTGCTCCGCCGCAACCGGCTCGGGCATGGCGCGCTGACCGGGTCCCTGGGCCGCCGCCTGACCCGGATCGGACCAGCGCAGCCACAGCGCCTTGGCCTGCGCGCCGGTGATCACACCGCCGTGCACCGCCGCCATCAGGTCGTCCTGGCTCACGCGCACGCGCGGGTCGGGATCGACGCTGGCCGTGGCGGGCATCGCCGTCTCCTGCCAGGCGGTGGGGTCGTTCAGGGTCACGGTCTCTTGGTCGTCGCGCGTCATGGCGAATCTCATGAAGAAGAAAAGACTGCCCGCAACGATACCCGATTCGCGCCGGCCACCCATGCCCCCGGCCCCTAAAATGAACCCATGAGCGCCCCCACCGACAAAAACACCCCCGCCGAAGCCCCCAAAGTCAGCAATTTCCTGCGTCAGATCATCGAGAACGACCTGGAAAAAGGCACCTACGCCAGCCGCCGCTGGGCCGGCAGCCCCGGCGACGCCGCGCACCAGGCCGCCGGCCAGCCCGACCCCGCCAGGATCCGCACCCGCTTCCCGCCCGAGCCCAACGGCTACCTGCACGTGGGCCATGCCAAGAGCATCTGCCTGAATTTCGGCCTGGCGCGCGACTACGGCGGCGTGTGCCACCTGCGCTTTGACGACACCAACCCCGAAAAAGAAGACCAGGAATACGTCGACAGCATCATCGACGCCGTGCGCTGGCTGGGTTTTGACTGGGCCCAGCCCGGCAACGACCAGCCCTACCAGGCCAGTGACTACTTCGACTTCATGTACCGCGCGGCCGAGTATTTGATCGAAGCCGGCCACGCCTACGTGGACGAGCAGACGCCCGAGGAAATGCGCGCCAACCGCGGCGACTTCGGCAAGCCCGGCGTGGACAGCCCCTTCCGCACCCGCAGCCCCGCCGACAACCTGGCGCGCTTCCGCGAAATGCGCGACGGCCAGCACGCTGACGGCGCCATGGTGCTGCGCGCCAAGATCGACATGGCCAGCCCCAACATCAACATGCGCGACCCGGCCATCTACCGCATCAAGCACGCCGAGCACCACAACACCGGCAACCGCTGGTGCATCTACCCCATGTACACCTACGCGCACCCCATCGAGGACGCGCTGGAGCAGATCACCCACAGCATCTGCACGCTGGAGTTTGAAGACCAGCGCCCGTTCTACGACTGGCTGCTCGACCGCCTGTGCGAAGGTGGCCTGCTGGAGCAGCCCCACCCCCGCCAGTACGAATTTGCGCGGCTGAACCTCACCTACGTGATCACCAGCAAGCGCAAGCTGGCGCAGCTGGTGAACGAACAGCGCGTGAGCGGCTGGGACGACCCCCGCATGCCCACCATCGTGGGCATGCGCCGGCGCGGCTACACGCCCGAGAGCCTGCAGCTGTTTGCCGAGCGCATCGGCGTGACCAAGAGCGACAGCTGGATCGACTACAGCACCCTGGAAGGCTGCCTGCGCGAAGACCTGGAAAACAAGGCCCACCGCGGCATGGCCGTGCTGGACCCGGTGAAACTGGTGCTGACCAACTGGGCCGAGGTGTTTGGCAGCGACGCCTACCTGGAAGACTGCACCCAGCCCGCCCTGCCCCACAGCGCCATCGCCGAAGGCCAGACCCCGCCGCCCGACCGCGTCTTCAAGATCGGCCGCGAGGTGTGGATCGAGCGCGAAGACTTCGAAGAAGTGCCGCCCAAGGGCTACAAACGCCTGTTCCCTGGCAACATCGTGCGCCTCAAAGGCGGCTACGTCATCGAATGCACCGGCGTGGGCGCCAGGGATGCCGATGGCGGGGTGACCGAAGTGCACGCCAAGGTGATTGCCGACACCAAGAGCGGCACCCCCGGCGCCGACCGCGTGAAAGCCAAGGCCGCCATCACCTGGGTGGGCGTGGCCGATGGTGTGCAGGCCGAAGTGCGCCTGTACGACCGCCTGTTCAAGGACGCCCAGCCCGACGCCGGCGGCAAGGACTTCCTGGAAAGCCTGAACCCCGACAGCCTGAACGTGGTGACCGCCTACGTGGAGCCCTCACTGGCGGCCGCCAAGCCGGACGAGAAGTTCCAGTTCGAGCGCTTCGGCTACTTCGTCGCCGACCGCGTGGACCACGGGGTGAGGGGCAATGCGGTGTTCAACCGGGTGACGGGGTTGAAGGACAGTTGGGGGAAGTGAGGCGATGTTCTACCTCGACCTCTTTGCGGCCCTGAACCGCCACCAGGTCAGCTACGTGCTGATCGGCGGCCTGGCGGTAGCGCTGCATGGAGTCGAGCGCAACACCATGGACGTGGATGTCTGCGTCGTCGTGTCACCCGACAACATGAGCCGACTGGCCGCCGCCGCCAATGAGCTGAACCTGCAACCCATGCTGCCGGTCCCCCTGAGCGCATTGGAAGACATTGACACGCTCAGGCGCTGGCATACCGAGCGCCACCTGCAGGCCTTTGCGCTGCGCAGCGACCAGCTGGCCGGTGTGACGCTGGACGTCTTGTTGTTCCCCCCCGTAGACCCGAACGACATGGTGAAACGGGCACAGCAACTGGTCATTGCGGGTGTGCCCGTGGCACTGGCGTGCATTGACGACCTGATCGCACTCAAGCAAAGTGCGGGGCGACCGATTGATCTGGCCGACATCGAGCACCTCAAACGCCTTCAAACGCCATGACATCCCGTACCGCCGCGCCCGCCCAGACGCTCCCCTCGCAGAGTCCACGCGACCAGCGCACGTACTTTGTGAGCGACGAACGCCTGCGCGCCTTTGCGCAGCTGACGCCGCTGCAACGGCTGCAATGGGTGGAGCAGTGCTCGCACTTCGTGCGGATGGGACAAGCGGCCAGGCAGGCACTGCCACCGTCGCACTGATTCATGAACAATTGGCACAGGGCCCAGCGCGTTGAACCGCTCGACCGCATCCAAGGAACCGACCGTGATCAAGTTGCTTAACGTTCGTGCCCCAAGACCCCATCAGTTGGAACTGACCTTCAGCGACCACACCCAGGGCGTTTTCGATGGCGCCGCCTACCTGAGCAGCCGCCAAGGCCCGCTGCTGGAACCCCTGCGCGACCCCGCCTACTTTGCCCGCTGCTTCGTGGACGCTGGCGCCCTGTGCTGGCCAAACGGGCTGGAGCTTTCTGCCGCGCGCCTGCATGAATTGAGCCGGGTTTCAGAGCCTGCAACGTGAGAAGCGCGGACATGAACCGGTGAAATCCAGCGCCATGAAAAGCACTTACTTCGAGAGCGACGACATCTTGCAGATTCGCGTATCGGACAAGCCCATCGTGCGCGAAGAGTCGCAAGGCTGGCACACCCACATCAGCACCGCGGAAGACGGAAGCATCGTGGAGATCGTTCTGCTCGACGCGAAGAAGGAAGGGCTGCTGCCGGTGGGTCTGTTGCAAGCCACATAAGCAAGAACGAGGACGCGACATGGCGCCGCCACAACACCTCGACCCCGATCTGCAGGTCTTGCGTGACCAACGAACCTACTGCGTCAGCGACGAACGCCTGCGCGCGGAAGTGCGCCTGTAGGACCGCCTGTTCAGAGACCCCCACCCCGACGCCGGCGGCAAAGACTTCATCGAAGCCCTGAACCCTGACAGGCTGAAGGTGGTGACCGCCTACGTGGAGCCCTCACTGGCGGCCGCCAAGCCGGACGAGAAGTTCCAGTTTGAGCGCTTCGGCTACTTCGTGGCCGACCGCGTGGACCACGGGGTGGACGGCAAGGCGGTGTTCACCCGGTTGACGGGGTTGAAGGATAGTTGAGGTAGGTGACCCAAGCGCGGGTAGGTCACCCTGCACGCCAAGTGCTACATGAACGAAGAGATGTGCATCATCACCAGCCTGAACCTGTACGAGTTCAGCCAGGTGAACAACAACGAGATGGGCATCCTGATCCAGCGCGCGGAAGATGCCCAGCTCTACAAAGACGCCTACGAAGAGGCCCAGCGCATCATCCGCATCAGTGACGAGGTCCGCATTTCGCTGGAGCGCGTCACCAGCGAGCCCGAAGCACCCGCGCCCGATGCCGACAAGACCCCAGAAGCCGAGGCGCACAACGGCGACAAGCTGACTTCGTCACGCATCGCCCAGAAGTTCGGCCTGAAGACGGCCCAATTCCTGGATCGCGCCACCGAGCAAGGTTTCCTGACCGCCAACGGTGACCGCCACACGCTGACGCCCAAGGGCGAGAAGGCGGGCGTCGAGTTCGTCGCCAAGTCGCGTTTCGGCCCCTACTTTCTGTGGCCACAGGATTTTCAGCTGGCTTGATCACTTCCAAGGCGCAGGTGGAAGTCCCGTTTCTATAGCGGCTTGTGGCCATTCCGCAGTGGGAAGAGCCAAAAATCTCTTGAAAAATCAGCCCGAAACGCCCTCCAACGCCCCCGACAGCGCATAGCGCGTCCCCCGCCCCTGCCCGCTCTTCACTAGAACACCCAAAGCCACCAGCTCGGTCAGTTCCCGGTACGCGGTGGCGCGCGAGACCTGGGCGATGGCGGTGTATTTTTCGGTGCTCATGCCGCCCGCAAAGCCGTCCGGGCCGGCATCGAACAGCTTGTTCAGCACCTTGCGCTGGCTGGCCGTGAGTTGCGGGTGGGCTGCCTGCAACGCGGCCCAGAAGGCGCTTTTGCGGGCCGCGCCTTGCACCTGCGCCACGGTGGCCCCGCAGGCTTGTTCGACGCAACCCACAAACCAGCGCACCCACGGGGTCACGTCCAGCACGGGCTGGCTGGTGGCGGCCTGGAGTTGGCGGTAGTAGCCCGCGCGATCCAGCCACATCTGGCGCGACAGGCTGAACACCCGCTGCCCGCTGCGCAGATCTTGTGCCATGGCCAGGTCGGCCAGCGCGCGGCCGATGCGGCCGTTGCCGTCTTCAAAGGGGTGGATGGCCTCCAGCCACAGGTGGGCGATGGCCGCGCGCACCAGGCCGTCCAGGCGTGCACCCACGTCGGCGTCGTTGAACCAGCCGATCAGGCGGGCCATCTGCGCGGGCACGTCGCGCGAGTCAGGGGCCTGGTAATGCACCACATCCGGCTGCCCCAGGCGAGGCGTGACGATCTGCATGGGTTCGGGGTGTTCGCGCCAGCCGCCCACCACGATGGGCGTGATGCCGCTGCGCCCGGTGGGGAACAAGGCGGCATGCCAGCCAAACAGGCGCTCGGCGCTGAGGGGCTCGGCCCAGTGCTGCACGGCGGCTTCAATGACGTCCAGCGTGGCCTCGACGCGCGGCTCCCGCTGCTGAAGGTGCACCCGGCCGCTTTGCGTCAGGCCAAGGCGGCGCGCGGCCGAGGCGCGTACCGAGTTGATCTGCAGCGCCTCGCCCTCGATCTGCGCGGTGGCGACCGCCTCATCCGCCCATTCCGCCAATTGCAGTTCGCCCAAATCGACCAGCTGCAGGCTGCCGACGAGGCCCAGCATGCGCCCCTGCGCCAGCCGCGCGGCCGCCAACGCCGGCTGCAGCGCCTGCGCGTCCACCTGAAATTGCGGCCAATCGGGGGCTTGCCAGATCCACATGAAGCGCATTTTGCCGTTTCACGCCTCAAATGTGAAGCGCAAACCCGAAAAATGCGCTTCCGCAGCCTTTGGCGTGGCGGGGGAAGCGCGTCGAATGTCCGGTCTACGCCCCCAACCGCTGCCCGAACCGCCCCTCCCCGCCCACCCCCATGATCAGCCGGTGCGAGGCGCGTGTCGCGCCCACATAGATCAGCCGGGCGGCCTCTTTTTCATCCTCGCCCGGCGCAGGCATCTGGCCCACACCCACCAGCGCCACCACCGGAAACTCCAGGCCCTTGCTGGCGTGCAAGGTCATCACCTTGATCTTGTCGCTGGCCGGGTCGAAGTCGCCGGTACGGATGCGGTTTTCGAGCGGCAGCTTTCGCTGCCACAGCGTGTGGGCACACAGGTCACGAATCTTGCCAGTGGGGCACAGCACCGCCATGTCACCCCAGGCGTGGCCCTCCTGGTGCGCGGCGGCCAGCAGCTCGGCCACCTGCCAGGCTTCTTCTTGCAGTGTGGGCAGGCGGATGAGGATGGGCGCCTCGCCCTCGCGGCCGCAGCTCACGGGCTTGAGCAGGGGCACGCCGTCGTCGTCGTGGTCTTCGGCGGTCAATAGATCGGCGGCCACCAGGCTGGCGGTCTGCAGGATCTGCTTGGTGTTGCGGTAGTTGATCTTGAGGATGGTGGTGCGCCCCTGCGCCTGGATGCCCACGCTCTTGAAGCTGAAGTTCTTCTTCTGCGCGCGCTCGTAGATGCTTTGCGCGTCGTCGTACAGCACCAGCAGGCTGTTGGTGGCGGGGTCCACCATCTGCACCACCAGCTTCAGCCATTCGGGCGCGAAGTCGTGGCCTTCGTCGATCAGCACGGCCTGGTATTGCCCGCTGGGGATCTGGCGGCGGTCCACGCCGGTGATCACGCGCTGAACCAGTTCCGCCGTGTATTCGCGATGCCCGTCGGGCGGCAGCTCCTGCCCGAAGGTCAGCAACTGCTCGCGGCACCATTTGTGAAAGTGCACCGCATGCACACGCCCGGCGATACCCTTGGCCGCCATCACGCGGGCCAGTTGCCGGGCCAGCGGCTCGTTGTAGCAAAGAATGAGCACGGGCTTGCTGGTCTCCGTGCCGGCCTTGGCCAGGTGCTCGGCGCGGTAGCCCAGCAGCATGGTCTTTCCGGAGCCGGCCACGCCGTGGATGACGCGGTGGCCGTCGCCGAGGCTGCGGGCCAGCTGCTCCTGCTGCAGGTCCATCACGCGCATGATGCCGGGCAGCTCGGCGGCGGCGTCGGTTTCGTCAAACAGCGCGTCCTGCGTGGGCACGCGCACCTCGGGGAACATGATCCAGCGCACGCGGTCCAGCTGCGGCAGCGACATCACGCCGCCCATCAGGAAGGGGAACATGTCCCACAGGCGGCTTTGCAGCGCCTCGGGCTCCACCGATTCGAGCATTTCGTCCTGGCAGACCACGCGGTGCGCCTCGATGGCCTGGCCGAGTTCGGCCTTGTCGAACTGCGCGCGGGTGATGTTGGGCAACACCACGCCGTAGCTCCACGGAAACGCCAGCTTGCCCTGGTGACGGCCCTCAGGGTGCACCAGCTGCGGGTCGCGCTCCAGTGCGTGGACCACCTGGTGCGCGTACTGCCGCGCCTGCTCCAGCGGGTTGGGCACGGTCTTGGGGCCGGTTTCGGTGTGGATGTCCCAGGTCTGCTTGTTGGCCTGGATGATGGTGCTGAGGCGAAAGTCCTTCACCTCCAGAATCAGGATGCCGCGGCGGGGGTGCATCACCACGAAGTCGGGGTGCTGGCGCAGCGGGCCCACGGCCACGTCGTACCAGAGCAGGTAATCCGCGTCGAGCTTCTGCTCCAGCCGTTCCGCCACGCGCCTCTCGCCGCTGGTCATGCGCGAAACGCAACTCCCCCAAGCTGGTATCAGTGTGGCCATCGCCTGTCTTTCCTTTTCTCTTCCCCTGGGGTCCATCATGCCAACAAACCGGGCGGGGTTGAGAGCGGCGCATCAGGAGGGTCCAAACGCTTCAAAAAGAATAGCTTCCCGTGGCCATTGGGCGCTGGAAGGTGGTCATTTTGACCTCGAAAACGGGGCAAAAATGCGCATTCGGATGCTTTTCGTGCGGCACGGCAATCTGCGGTGCCGACCTGCCACGCGATGGGTAGCCGGGCGTGCAGCAGGGTCTTCCGAGCGGCTTCGGCGCCCTACCCCGCCGCCACACCCGTTTCCTTCACCACCGAGGCCCACTTGCGGGTTTCGTCGGCGATGAAGCGCTCGAACTGCTCGGGCGTGTTGGCCACCACCACGTTGACCTGCTCCTCGTGGCTGCGCACCACGTCGGGCTGGCGCAGCGCCCGCACGATCTCACGGTTCAGCGCCTCCAGCACCGCGGGCGGCACGCCGCGGCGCGTGACGATGCCTTGCCAGGTGTCGAAGACCATGTCGACATACCCCAGCTCCCGGAAGGTGGGCACCGAGGGCATCTGCGGCATGCGGGCCGCACTGGTCACGGCCAGGGGCACGGCGGTGCCGGCCTTCAGGTGCTCCCAGACGGCCGACGGGGTTTCGACCAGCAGCGGCACGTGGCCGGCGACGAAGTCCTGCACGGCGGGCGCGGTGCCTTTGTACGGCACGTGGGTCAGCTCAAGGTTTGCCCGTTTCTTGTAGATCTCGCCAACCATGTGCCCGATGGTGCCGGTGCCGGTGGACGCATAGGCCAGCGGCTTGCCCGCCCGCGCGGCCGCCTCCAGCTGCGCCAGCGAGGTGATGCCCGTGGCGCGGTGCGCCATGAGCACGCTGACCGAGCGCGAGAACTGCGTCACGGGCTGAAAGTCGCGCAGCACGTCGTAGGGCTGGTTCGGAAACACGGCCGGATTGATGGCCAGCGTGCCGATGGTGCCGAGCAGCAGCGTGTAGCCGTCGGCCGGGGCCTTGGCCACCAGATCGGAGCCGATCATGCCGCTGGCGCCGGGGCGGTTGTCCACCACCACCGTCCAGCCCGCGTCCTGCCGCAGGTGCTCGGCCACCTGCCGCGCGCGCAGGTCCGAGGTGCCCCCCGCCGGAAACGGCACCACCAGCCGGATCGGTCGGCCCGGCTCCGGGAACATGCCCGGCGCCTGTCCCCGCACGGGCGCGAGGTGCAGGCCGGCGATGGCCAGGGGAAGAAGTTGAAGGACGTGACGGCGGCGCATGGGGGTTTCGCTGGTTGTAAGAAGAATTTGCATTCTTTCATACTTCGGCACCACCCTGCCGCACGCGACCCGGGCCCCACGGGCCGTTAGCATCCCGAGCACCCACCCCACACGGAGACACCCCCATGGCCCACCTGAACCCCGTCCCGCTGGCCGACGTGAAGGACGACGACATCCGCGAGCGTTTCGAGCACTACCGCCGCACGCGCGGCTTCACGCCCAACAGCATCATGACCATGGTGCGCCGGCCCGACATCGTGCGCGCCTTCATGGCACTGAACCAGGCCGTGCTGTACGAGGGCACCGTGCCGGTGGAGACCAAGATGCTGGTCAGCCTGGCCTGCAGCTATGCGGCAGGGTGTCGGTACTGCCAATCGCACATGACCAACCTGGCCAGCCTCTACCAGGCGTCGGACGCCAAGATCGCGGCGCTGTGGAAATTTGAGGACAGCGAACTGTTCAACGACGCCGAACGCGCCGCGATCCGCCTGGCGCTCAAGGCCGGCGCGCAGCCGAACGAGGCCGGCGCGGCGGATTTCGACACGCTCAAACAGCACTACGACGAGGGCCAGATCGTCGAGATCGTGGCCAGCATCGCGCTGTTCGGCTACCTGAACCGCTGGAACGACACCATGGCCACCTCGCTGGAGCCGTTGCCCGCGCAGGTGGCCGGGCGCGCCATCGGCCCCGTGGGCTGGACTGCGGGCAAACACGGGTGAGGCCACCGGGGCCTCGCCAACTCAATCCGCGCCGGACTGAATCGGCTTGCGCGCCACCACGAAGGGCCGCACGTCGCGGCCGCGGCTGGCGTGCCGCTCCACGGCCAGCACCTCCAGGCCCTGGCGCTCGCAGGCAGCGGCCAGGTCGGCCGCGCGCAGCACCAGCACCGGCGGTGCCAGTCGAACCAGGCGCATCAGCGGCACGGCCAGTCCGGGGAGCAGCGGGTTCATCTCGCCCAGGCACGCGGTCTTGGAAATGAACAGCCCGCCGGGCCGCAGCACGCGGGCACAGCGCGCGGTGGCAGCGTCCAGATCGTCCAGCAGGTGCAGCAGGTTGAAGGCCAGCACCGCATCGAAGGGCCCAGCGGCCTCGCTGGCCGTGGCGTCGGCATCCTCCACCACAAAGCGCAGGTTGGGCCGCGGGCTCGCCGCCAGCCGCTGCCTGGCCACGGCGATCATCTGCGGGGCGATGTCGGTGGCCCGGTATGGGCCGGTGAACAGCGACAGGGTCAGCGCCGTGGAGCCGGTGCCGCAGCCGATTTCGAGCACCGACGCCCCGGGGCCGAGCAACTCGCGCGTGCGCGCCAGGCTGCGTTCGTAACCGGCCCAGTCGCCGATGGCGCCGCCCGCGTAGCCAAGGGCGAAGCGGTCCCAGAAGCGGGCCTTGAAGGTTGCCGCTTTCAGCGACGGCGGGCTGGCGCTGCTTCGGGGTGTCACGGCGGTCATGTTTGCTCCTACTTTCGGGCGTTTGCGATCACGAAATCGAGCGCCGCGTGCACCGCAGCCACCTGCGCGGCCACGCATTGCTCGGGTGAGGCACGGGGGCTGTCGGGGTAGACCTCGGTGGTGGTGGTGTAGCGCGCGCCGGTGACGCTGGCGCACAGGCCCCAGGCGGTGAGCGGGTAGCGGATCACGCCGGGCGCCACCTCGGGGCAGCCGATGATCTCGCCTTTCTCGTCGGCCGGCGCGATGTGCGTGAGGCGCGCCACGGCCTCGATGATGGCCTGCTGGAAGGCCGGCTGCGGGTTCTCGGTGTCGTCCACCAGGTAGAACCCATCGGGAATGCTGCCGGGCTCGAAGGGCTTGCCGTCGCGCGCGGCCAGCGCGGGGCGGAACTCGGACTCGTCGGTGTCGGTGGTTTCATGCAGGTCGATGTGCGCCGCAAACTGCCCGAGCCATGGCGCTACCAGCCGCATCAGTGCCGCCGACTCGGGCGCCGGGCTGGGCGTGCGGAAGGCGCGATTGGGGTCCACCGCGTCGAAGTTCCAGCGGTGGATGCGCTCCCAGGCCCAGGGGCTCACGCAGGGGGCCACCAGCAGGTTGACCCGTCCGCCCCAGTCGGCCGCATGCCGTTCGAGGAACCGCAGCGCGCCCTGCACGCCGCTGGTCTCGTAGCCGTGCACGCCGCCGGTCACCAGCACCAGCGGACGCCCCTCGCGCCAGGCGCCGGGCCGCACCGCGAACAGCTCGAAATGTTCGCCACCATGGTCGATCGCGCCGTAGGGAATCCGCTCGAAGGTATCGGGCAGCCGGGCCAGCGGCGCCAGCACGTCGTCGGCGTAGCTGCGGTGGCGCACCTGGCGCGTGCGCCACAGCGCGCGCTCGGCCTCGCCCCAAGGCTGGCCGGGGATGCCGATGGCGGCGCAGGCGGATTCGGTCATGGGGCGGCGGCTCCGGTCGGATGGTGGGGAACGGACGCGCATTATGCGCAGCCGCCGCGCCGGCAGCGCGCGGCATTTCGGAATAGACTGTGCCCCTCCCGGGGCGCGGCTTGGCGCTCCACCCTCGCGCCCGACCCACACGACCACCATGAAAAAACTCAACGTCACCATCCAGCTGGAGATGTCCGTCCCCGACGACTGGGAACTGGTCGAGACCTCCGAAGGCACGCCGGTGGTCAAGCTGCCGAACGGCCAGTACCTTGACTTCGCCGTGGAGCCGCTGTTCGCCGAAGACCCCGAAGACCTCTGGAGCACCACCGAGGATGAAGGTGTGCTGAACACCATCATGGACATGGTCGAGGCCGAGGAGGTGATCTTCGAGTTCGTCACCCACTGAGCAAGGGGCCCACCCCACTCCGGTATCCGTCCGCGGCCGCGGCCGCATCCCACCCACCCCTGTCACGAGGTTTGCCCATGCCCACCCTTCGCCTGAGCTATTTCGACTTCCACGGCGGCCGCGCCGAACCCGCCCGCCTGGCGCTGCACATCGGCGGCATCCCGTTCGAGGACCACCGGATGGACTACGCCGCGTTCGGCGCCTTCCGCGGCACCACGCCATTCGGCCAGGTGCCGACGCTGGAGGTGGACGGCGTGATGGTCACGCAGTCCGACGCGATCAACCGCTACGTCGGCAAGCTCGCCGGCCTGTACCCCACTGATCCGTTCCAGGCGCTGCTCTGCGACGAGGTGGCCTACGTCGTGGAAGACGCGGGCGTGAAGATGGGCCCCACCTTCCGCATGACCGGCGAGGCGCAGAAGGAGGCGCGGCTGGCACTGGTCAACGGCTCGATGCCGGTCTACCTGGCCTGGCTGCAGAAGCAGCTGCTGGCGCACGGCGGCGAGTACTTTGCCGACAAGCGCCTCACCGTCGCCGACCTCAAGGTGTTCGTCGACGTGCGCGGCCTGAACTCGGGCCGGCTGGACCACGTGCCCACCGACCTGGTGGAACGCGTGGCGCCCGCGCTCAATGCGCACGCCAAACGCATCGCCGCCCTGCCCGCCGTGGCCGCGTACTACGCGAAATTCGGGCTCTGAGCCTCAGCGGCCTTCGGCGCCACCGAGCCCGAGCAGGCGCTGGTGGGCCGCACTGCCGGTATCCAGCGGCAGGCCCCGCCGCGTCGCCAGGTAGTGGGCGCTGAACACCTCGAACCAGTCCGCCAGCACCTGGGCGGCCGCGACGTCGCCAGCCAGCGCGAGGCAGGCCGCCGCCACCTCGGCGGTGCACAGGTGGTGGCCGTGCACCGAGCGGCGCAGCCGGTACGTCGACGCTTGCTCGGGGTGCAGGCTCAGCACCGGCAGCGCATCGAGGTAAGGGCTCTTGCGGAACATCTTGCGCGCCTCCGACCAGGTGCCGTCCAGCAGCACGAACAGCGGCCGCCGGCCGGGCGTCGGCACGGGCGCGGTCACCACCCGCTGCGGCTGGGCGAACTCGGCCGGAAACACCACATACGGCTGCCATTGCGGATCGGCCAGCAGCGCCAGCAGGGCTGGATCGACCGCGGTGCGCGCCCAGCCGAAGGCAAAGGTGTCGGGCACCACATCGGCCACCAGCCAGCCGGTGTTGGTGGGTTTCAGGGCCTCGATGTCGCCCATGATCAGGCACATGCCCACATCTACCGTCCGGCTGGGGCGCCAGGCGCAGGCGCATGCCACCAGGCGGCACTCCGGACAGCGTCCAGGACCTGCGCCGCGGGCCAGATAGGGCTTGCTGCTGGCAGCCAGGCGGCTGGCGCGCAGGCGGGCCACGGCGTGGTTCACCGTGACCTCCGGGTCGGGACATGACAGGTTGGCATCCCCGCACTGTAGGCCCGCGCGCGGGCGCGCCCGCATGGCGTGGCGCGCAGGCGACAGAACCGCGCCCGACAACTCCTGATTTCATAGCTGCTGGTGGCCATTCCGTGCTGGGAAGGGAGTGTTTTGACCCATATTTATTGGAATTGGAGCCCGTCAGAACACCGTCAGGCGCCATTTTTATGCTGCACTGCACCATGACCACCTCGCATTCGATCCAACTCGCGCTCGAAGACCTGCTGGCCGACCTGCACCACGCACGCCGCCAGGGCGATCTGGGCCGGCTGGCCCTGCTGGCCTATTGCGAAGTGCGGGGCTGGGCCCGTCAAGCCGGCAAGGCCGACATCGCCGATGGTGCCGCGTGCCTGTTCACCGAGAACCCCTGTGTGAGCCGGGACGAGTTCCTGGCCAAGGTCGACACCTTGATCGCCGCGCTGGAACGCCAACGGCAGGCCGGTGCCCAGCCGTCCTGCGCTTACGGCAGCCCCGGGCAGCCGGGCTGTTGCCACCCGCCCCACTGACGCAGCCCGCTGCGCCCGCGCGGCACAATGCCGGCCAGGCCGGGCCACTGCCCGGCACACCACACAAGGCCGCGCCGTGAACGACACCTTCCCCATCCGCTACATCGAACCCGTGTTCCGCCCCCCCAGCGAGGCGGACTCCCTCATCCTGCCCATCACCAACGGCTGCTCGTGGAACCAGTGCACCTACTGCCAGGCCGGGCCACTGCCCGGCACACCACACAAGGCCGCGCCGTGAACGACACCTTCCCCATCCGCTACATCGAACCCGTGTTCCGCCCCCCCAGCGAGGCGGACTCCCTCATCCTGCCCATCACCAACGGCTGCTCGTGGAACCAGTGCACCTACTGCGAGATGTATACCGCACCGCAAAAGAAGTTCGCGCTGCGGGATGAAGACGAGACCCTGGAGAGCATCCGCCGCCTGGGCGATCTCTACGGCGGCCACGTGCAGCGCGTGTTCCTCGGTGACGGCGACGCGATGGCGCTGTCCACGCGCAGGCTGATGGCGGTGCTGGAGGCCATCCGCAGCCACCTGCCGGGCGTGCGGCGCATCTCCAGCTACTGCCTGCCGCGCAACGTGCGCAGCAAATCGGTGGCCGACCTGACCGGGCTGCGCGAAGCCGGCCTGTCGCTGGCCTACGTGGGTGCCGAATCGGGTGACGACGAGGTGCTGCGCAAGGTGAACAAGGGCGAAACCTTCGAGAGCACCCGCGACGCGCTGGACAAGCTGGGCGCCGCGGGCATCACGCGCTCGGTGATGCTGCTCAACGGCCTGGGCGGGCCGACGCTCTCAAGCGCCCACGCGGAGAATTCCGCCCGGCTGGCCAACGCCACGCAGCCCGAGTTCCTGGCCACGCTGGTGGTGAGCTTCCCGCAGGGCGAGGAACGCTTTCGCGCCGACTTCCCCGAATGGGAGCCGCTGGACCTGCCCGCGCTGTTCCGCGAGATGGAAACCTTTTTGCAGACGCTGGAGCTGCGCCGCACCGTGTTCCGCAGCGACCACGCCTCGAACTGGCTGGTGCTCAAGGGCACATTGGGCGCGGAGAAAGAACGCCTGCTGGCCCAGGTGCGCGCCGCCATCGCCGCGCCCGAGGCGGCCCGCCTGCGCCCGGCCTGGGCGCGCGGCCTGTAGCCGTCAGCCGCCGAGCCGCGCCAGTTCGCCCGCCACCGCAGCCGCCAGCCGGGCGTTGTTCAGGATCAGCGCGATATTCGCGGCCAGGCTGTTGCCGCCCGTCAGCGCGTTCACCCGCGCCAGCAGGAACGGCGTGACCGCCTTGCCGGTAACGCCCTGCGCCGCCGCATCGGCCAGTGCCGCCTCGATGGCCGCGTCGATCACGTCGCGCGGCAGCGCATGGGCCTCGGGCACCGGGTTGGCAATCACCATGCCGCCGCGCAAGCCCATCGCCCACTGGGCCTGGAGCGCGCGGGCGACCTGCGCCGGCGTGTCCAGCCGCGCATCGACGCCAAAGCCGCTGTCGCGCGCGAAGAAAGCCGGCAGCCGGTCGGTGCCATAGCCCACCACGGGTACGCCGTGGGTCTCCAGTACCTCCAGCGTGAGGCCGATGTCCAGGATCGACTTCACGCCCGCGCACACCACCGCCACCGGCGTGCGCGCGAGTTCCAGCAGATCGGCCGAGATGTCGAAACTCTCGCCCGCGCCCCGGTGCACCCCGCCGATGCCGCCGGTGGCAAACACCCGGATGCCCGCCAGCGCCGCGATGATCATCGTCGCCGCCACCGTGGTGGCGCCGGTCTGCCCCGCCGCCACGGCCAGCGGCAGGTCGCGCCGGCTGAGCTTGGGCACGGCTGCCCCGGTACGGCCCAGCATCTCGATCTCCGTCCGGCTCAGCCCCGCCTTCAGCCGCCCGTCCACCACGGCGATGGTGGCCGGCACCACGCCATGGGCCCGCACCGCGTCCTCCACCTGCCGCGCGGTGGCCACGTTCTGCGGCCAGGGCATGCCGTGGGAAATGATGGTCGACTCCAGCGCCACCACCGGCTGGCCGGCGGCCAGCGCGGCGCGGACGTCGGGGGCCACATCCAGCGGCGCGGTGCCGAAGGGGCTGGATGCTGGGTCGATCAATCCTGAATTCATAGCATATATAGGCCATTTGCCGCTGGGTAGTGGCAGAAAATACCAAGAAATACCGATTAGGAACCTGCGCCAAGCCCCAAATCCGATTTGCAGGTCCGCCGGGCACGATTTGCGGCCACACGTAGTGCGCAAAGGCGGCATCATGCAACGACAAATTGGAGTCTGACCCTGATAACTCTATTCCGGGATATGCACTGGCATCACGGCTGGTGCTGTCGCCAGTTGATATTTTGCTATTACTGTTGGAATGCTTTCCGAACAATTTCAAGCACGGCCTTACGGCCTTCCGAGTTTGCAGGCTCGACCCGACCTGCGTAAATCTCCGCAGCTTTGGCACAACCCCGAAAATAAGCTTGTCCCTCCGCTGCCGTATTCAACGGTTGCTTGTTGCCACCCCAGACTCCACCACCGTCCTTCAAAATCCAGCGACAGTCTTCTGAACTTAGGTCTTCGATCCGTATTGGCCGAAAGTCTTCATCCCAGCTATGGTAGGCACCGCGATACACCGTCATCTTTACGGGAGTGCCTGATGCCTTCAGTTTTTCCTCGATCTCAAAACATCCACTGGTACCGGTGAAGTTGTCCTTCTCGCCAAGCAGCATGTGCACTGGTGCTTTGGTCGGCTGAAGGTTTTCTGGGTAGTTCTGACATCCGGGATAGATCGGAACGTGCAACTTGAACATGGATGCTGAACGCGACAGCGAACTAACAAAACGTCGGTCTGTTGCCAAAAGTGTGGTCATGCCACCCTTAGAAAATCCCATGATTCCTATCCGGTCCGGATCGATAGCGGGGTGTGTTCGTAGCATGTCTGCTGCAGCAAATGCATCTGCCGCAAATGTGTAGACGGACACTTCCGTGCTTCCTAACTGGTTGGTGACCCCGACACCTCTTGCGCCGTGGGTATCTACGACCACAGAGGCTATGCCATTTTCTGCCAGCATCTCCGCGTATTCCCAATACGCCCGCTTCTGGCCGTTGCGCATATAGAGTCCGCCGATGCCGTGCATGATGACCATTGCTGGCACCTTTGTCGATGTCGTCTTCGGGAGATAGAGACGCGCAGGTACCCACACTTTTTCAGATCGATCAACGTAGTTTCGCCCTTCATTAACAATCTGCGACCAATAGATACTCTTGACGGAATGAAACTGAAACTTTCCGTCTTTGAAATCGCTAAGCGAGCTTAACTCGGACCCGTTGCTGAAAAGCTGTGCAAAGGCACCTGTTCCACACAAGGTAAAAATCGCCGCGGTCAAAAGTTTGCGAATCATAGAATCTCCTAATAACTTCTTGTCGTACCTGCCTCCGGGCAGTGACGTATCTAACGGTCGATAATCAAGGAGGGGCAAATTCTTTATGCCTTCAGAGATCGGTGCGGCCAATTACATTCCGCTCATTGACTGCGGATGCTAGGAATGGTGTTCAAAACACGTTTTCAGGAGGGCGTTGAGGCGAGATATTCCACATGGTGACGATTTTGGCGGTTTTCGGGTCGCAAACAGGGGCATTTCGCACTTGTAGCTGGCCCTTTGGCCGATTTCTGGCGCACTCATCCCTGCAGCCCCTGCAAAAGCCTGCGCCGCGCCATCCACAGATTGCGCAGC